>ERZ1066136.132-NODE-132-length-78275-cov-13.951061_pt1 | contig 78275 bp, 63 predicted proteins | sample MGYA00382783_ERZ1066136 | MGnify/ENA primary metagenome ERZ1066136 (study PRJEB33369, sample SAMEA5778366) | biofilm metagenome | biome: Industrial cooling water; feature: Water cooling tower basin; material: Biofilm | place: United Arab Emirates | collected... | reverse complement strand
ACCTGTCGCATTTTCAGCCGCCAGGATCTGTCGCGTTTTCGCCCGCCGTTGACACACCGGTGGTTCCGTCGCGAGATCAACCACGGTGACCGTATGGTGACCACAGCCGCCCGAACGCAAAGCGGGCCGCCGATCACTGGCGCTCCTGAAGTGCTCGCCCGCGACGCTCGCGAAGTGACGGTGCCGAAGCTCGAAGGGGCCTCGGTTCGTGAAGCTCGGAGCCCCAGCTGTCCGCTACCCGCGAGCCGAGGTGCCGGCCTATATCGGACAGCTGAGGCGTCGGAGGAACACGAACGACGGACCCGAGAGCGACGAGCGCCCTGGGTCGGGGCACAGCTTCCACGGTGGGCCCCGACGGCGCCGTTCCCTCAAGCTGTTGCGGCAATTCAGCTTGGGCCACCGAGTGGCATACAAGATACCGACCTTGCACCCAAGATTCGTTCACTATGTTTTGTGCTTTCTATGGCACAAGAGAAACTTTCTTGTACTACAGGAGGCACATATGCCGTCGACTGAAGTTCTCCCGAGCCGCGTGCGACGGTCCCTCGTCCAGACAGGCAGGAGCATCAACATCGCCCGACGTCGCCGCCAGCTGACGGAGGCGATGATGGCCGAGCGGATTGGCGTGGGTCGCCAGACGTATCGGCGCGTCGAGCAGGGCGACCCGTCGGTGGCGATCGCCACCTACCTCATGGCGCTGTTCGTACTCGGCCTGGAGTGGGGGGGGCTCGAGAAGACCGCGGATCCACAGGCCGACGACACCGGAACCGCGCTGGCCATCGCGCAGCTCCCGAAGCGCGTCCGCCCCCGCAAGACGCCGCAGCCCAAGTAGACCGTGTCGCAACGCCAGTTCGACGTTCTTCTGGGCGACACGCTCGTCGGCCATCTGCGCTACACGCACGAGGGCCGGCGCGAGCATGCGTCGTTCCAGTACGCGGATGCATGGCTCCGCTCGCCCGACCGCCACGAGATCGACCCCACACTGCCGCTCGTCTCGGGCCCGCAGTACCCGGCCCACTCTCGCACACCAGGCACCTCGCGCTTCCACGCCGCCATCGCCGACACGGAGCCTGATGGATGGGCGCGTCGTACTTATCTATACTGAGGATCGGCAACCGTTAGCGTCGTAAAAGGCATTGGCGGAGCGTCAAGCGTTGGAGCCCGCCGATAAATGCCCCTCCGGAGCACAGGGACGGATCCTTGGAAACGGAAACGGGGCCGATGCGTTTCCGCATCGGCCCCGCCCGCTATCGTCATTGTCTCTCGGGGAACCCAGCTAAGCCGGGCGCGATCCCGTGAGCGCACATGTCTAAAATACCTCTCCCGACCCTCTTGTCAACCCCCGGCGCCTTCCTTCGCCAAGCCTCTCCGGTCACGCCAGCCGCCACAGTAGCCGCGCTAACGCGGGCGATCTCGACAGCCCGCTTTGCCACCTACCTGAGCCATGCTTCTGGCAACTCCGACCGTGCACTCGCCCTGAACGCATGGAACGTCCGAGCGTCAGGAGCTCTCTGGCAGATCCTCACACACGTTGAGGTCACACTACGAAACGCGGTGAGCGACGCCCTCATTCGAGCTTTCGGGCAGGGCTGGCCTTACAACAATGGCTTTCTGTTCACGTTTCCAAACAAAGAGAAGAAACGCTTTCTCAAACAGCGGAAGAAACTCGAAGACAAAGTCCAGCGAAAGCCGGTCAGCACTGGTGACTTTGTCGCTGGACAGACCTTTGTCTTCTGGGTTTCGATGCTCACGGCTCGCTATGATCAGCGCGTCTGGGCAAAGCATTTTCGCACAGAGTTTCCTTCCGCCCCTGCTGGAATTGGACGGCAGCACGTCTATGCCATGGCCGAGGACTTTCGTGGAATCCGCAACCGCATCGCGCATCAGGAGCCCATCTTGAATCAAGACCTTCTGGCTTCCTCGCGCCGTGGATTGGCCTTGATTCGCTGGTCATCTCCGGAGATGGCCGCTTGGGTCAGCGCTCAACTTCCAACACCGGCAGAGTTCCAACGGCGCCCTTAGTGTCATGTCCTAGTGTGGTGTCCCAGAGATACGTAGCATAAGCCTTGCTGTGCATCGGGCTATCTTTCGCGGAGCCATGATGCCCGGGATCCTCGGTCGCCCTCGTCGATTCGAACTCGTACTCTCCGCCGACGAGCGTGTCGCGCTCGAGGCGATGGCGACGTCCCGCTCGCTGCCCTATAGCCAGGTAAGCCGTGCGCAGATCGTCCTCGCGTCCGCGGCGGGCGAGGCGAGCAAGGAGATCGCCGCGCGGCTCGGCGTCACCCAGCAGACCGTCGGGATGTGGCGGCGCCGGTTTCACACGCGTCGCTTGGCGGGGCTCTCGGATGCACCGAAGTCGGGCCGCGTGCGGACGCACGATGACGAGCGCGTGGCGGGCTTGCTGCGCACCGTGCTCGAGACCAAGCCGGTCGAGGGCGACACGTGGAGCGTCCGCACGCTCGCGGCGGAGACGGGCATCAGCAAGTCGATGGTGCAGCGCTTCCTGTCGCTGTTCGGTGTGCAGCCGCATCGCACGAAGTCCTTCACGCTCTCCACCGATCCGTACTTCGTAGAAAAGGTGCGTGACATCGTCGGCCTCTATCTCAATCCGCCGGATCACGCACTTGTGCTCTGCGTCGACGAGAAGAGCCAGATTCAGGCACTGGAGCGCGCGCAGCCGGTGCTGCCGATGGGGCTGGGGTACGTCGAGGGCGTCACGCACGGCTACGTGCGGCATGGGACGACGACACTCTTTGCCGCGCTCGACATCGCCACCAGCGAGGTGCTCACCCAGTGCAAGGCGCGGCATCGGCATCAGGAGTTCCTGTCGTTCCTGCGGCACATCGATGCGAACGTGGCACCGGACCTCGACGTGCACCTCGTGCTCGACAACTACGCGACGCACAAGCATGCGAAGGTGCACGCGTGGCTGGCCCAGCGGCCCCGGTACCACGTGCACTACACGCCGACCTACAGCTCCTGGCTCAACCAGGTCGAGCGCTGGTTCGGCCACCTGAGCCAGCAGGCGATCAAGCGGGGCTCGTTCCGCACCACGCGCGAGCTGATCCGGCGGATCGAGACGTTTGTCGATCACTACAACACGCGCTCCCGCCCGTTCGTGTGGACCGCGACCGCCGACTCGATCTTTGCCAAGCTGGAAAGACTTATGCTACGTATCTCTGGGACACTACACTAGAGATTGCTTGCAGAAGTCAGTCGAAACTCGGAGGATCGAATCGGCTGTCGTGGGCGACGCGGAGATGCCCCCCCCCTGAGCCGGGCCAGCGAGTCGGTAAGGGCGGGCGCCGATACGCGCCCAAGGCGTTCGAGCTCCTCGCCCTGATGCACCCCTAGGAGTGCCGCGAACGTGCTTTCTTCCCGTTAGCGCAACCTTTCGCCTGATGTGGTGACCATATGGTGACCACAACCGGAGAACGCGAAACGGGCCGCCGATCACTCGGCGGCCCATCTCAATGTGTACAAACGGCTTGCAGATGTCGGGACGGCGGGATTCGAACCCGCGACCCCCTGAACCCCATCCCGATCTCGGCCAGATGAAATCTTGTTCTCACGAGGGGCGGCGGACCTGAATGACGGGGCCGTTCAGGGGGTCGTGAGATCGAATGGGACGCTCGGCGGGGGCAGAACCGACGCCAAAACCGACGCCGGCCTCAGCCGGCCCACTGCGTGCCCGCCGATGCCAGAATGGCCGACAGCGGGCGGCCCTTCGATGCTACCCGCGACGCCCGCCGCCGGTGCCCCGGGGCGCATGCTCAGCGGGCTGTCACACGGACGACCAGCGTCGCCCAGTGCGTGTCCCAGTCGGCGCCGCTGCCCGGGGCCGCCTGCACCACGTGGATCGTCCGCGCGCTCCAGAGCCCCGCGCGCTCGAGTGGCACCCGCACCTGCCCCGCCGCATCGGTCCGCAGTTCCATCGTCCGCGGCGTCACCTGCCGCGCCGCCACCGCCTCCATCGCCGGCCACGTCGCGTGGTCGACGTGGACCCTTATCCCGGGCAGCGGCGCTCCACGGTACCGGAGCACGACCGTCGCGGTGTCGCCCGCGCGCCACCGCGACGGGTCCGACGCCGGCACGAACTCGAGCGGGTGTCCCGCCTCGCTGCTCCACGCGCGCGCGCCCTCGCCCACCTCGACGATGGTCTTCGCGTACTTGGCGTAGCGGCGCGTGACGCTGTCCCGCCCGGCGAGGAGCCCCTCCCGGTCCACCCGCGCGAGGGCATCCGGCGCGCCCTCGACGTCGAGATAGTGCCGGAACCCCGCCGCCGATTCGCGCACGCTCCGCGGATGCAGCTGCACGGCCACCACGTACTGCCCGGGCGCCGCCGGCCGATGGCGGAGTCGCAGCACCGACGGTCCCTGCCCGACGACACCGATCCGCTCACGACCCGCCGCCCCGATCACTTCCGCCGACGCGATGCGATCCGTCGTCACGGCCGACAGGCTCGCGGGGAAGTTGCTGCTCGTGCGCCCCTCGACCGTGATCGTGCCGCCGCGCGCGAGCTGGAACGCATCGGGGACGAGCCAGAAGTCATGCGCGGTCGCGATGGCCGCCGCGCCGGCGACGAGAACGGCCGTGGTGCGGCCCAGGAGACGGGCGAGACGAGGCATGAATCGACGTGGCGAGGGAGGACTCGTGGGGCGCGCGGTCACGCGCCTGCCGGCATCGGCGGATCGCCGGCACGACGGGCACGCGAGGCAGTCTGCGAATGCCGCACCACCCACCGCGCCGCGCTGCCACGCCCCCGCCGCTCGAGGATCATGGTGCCGCGCCCGAGGGCGTCCACCGCGCGCCCGTTCATGTCGGCCTGCAGCGCGTAGCGGAACGTCACCCACGCCAGGTCACCCTGCACACGCGGCTCGATCTCGAAGGGCCGATAGCGGAAGTTCTTCATCTCCTTGAGCTCGGGCCCAAGGTGATGATCGCGATAGTCGGCCCACCCGCGGTTGATGCCGGCCCCTTCGACGATGGTCAGGCTGTCGCCGGCGTAGAGCGTGTCGAGCGCCGCGAGATCGCCGCGCTCGCCGGCGGCGAAGACGGCGCGCACCGTCGCCTCGGCCGCGCGGGCCTCCGCGCTGCGCGGTGCCTGGGCGTGCAGGAGCGGCGCGACGCCGAGAAGCGTGCCGGCCATGATGAGACGTGTGCGAACGTGCATGGGACTCTCGAGGGTGAGGGAACTGAGGGAGAACGATCAGGCGGTCGTGGTGACCGCCCCGCCCGGTGCCGCTACCGGGCGCCGACGGCGACGGAGGGTCGGCGACGTCAGCGCGAAGAGCGTCATCCCCGACGCCACCGTGACGAGCCCGAACACCGAGAAGGCGCGCAGCAGCAGGTTGTTGAAGTCGTCGCGCCCCTCGTAGTCCATCGTGTGGAGCATCCAGAGGAAGTCGAACAGGCGCCACTTGTCGTTGCGGATGCGGAGCACCTGCCCCACCTCGGCCGGCACGTAGGCGGTCGCCCCCTCGCCGTCGCCGAAGCGCACCGCCCAGGCGGGGAGCGGCTGTTCACGGAACTCGTGGTGCGCCGAGACCGAGTCGGCGGTGAGGAGGCTCACGCGACTGACGGGCGCACTGCCGGCATACGCGGCCTGCGCGACGCGGACCGCCTCCTCGCGCGTGAGCGGGCCACGCGCGGCACCCGTGCGCGCGTCGACCAGCCGCCGGACGCGCCGCGTCCTCCCCTGCCCGTCGTCGACGGTCGCGACGACGCGGTACGTGGGCGCCCCCGCCACCATCGCGAGGTCGACGCTCACCACCGACGCCAGCGACTCGCGCGCACGGAGTGCGGCGACCGCCGCCGCCGGCGTGGTCGTCACGCCCGACACGTCGACTGCCGGCGCCGGCCGGATGAGGTGATCGCCGTGCACCTCGTCGAGATCGACCCACGAGAAGTACAGCCCTCCCACGGTCCAGAGGATGAACTGGATGCCGATCAGGAGCCCGAGCCAGCGGTGGATGCGGCGGGCACGGTACGTCAGGCTGGGCGAGCGCGTGGCGGTCATGAACGGGCGAGGCGAGCGGTCGGACGACGCGGGAAGCGGCGGACGAGCGGGCGGCAGCAGTCGACGCGGCCGGTGGGGAGTCTGGAACGCGAACGGACCGGGGACCAGTGGTCAGAGCTGCAGGCGGCGGAGGAGCTGGGCGTTGATCGCCACGACGATGGTGCTCACCGACATGAGCACGGCCCCCATGGCGGGCGTGAGCACGATCCCCCACGGCGCGAGCACGCCCGCCGCCAGGGGGATGGCGACCACGTTGTAGCCGGTCGCCCACCAGAGGTTCTGGATCATCTTGCGGTACGAGGCGCGGCTCAGGCGGATCATGCGCGGCACGTCGCGGGGATCGCTCCGCACGAGCACGACGTCGCCTGCCTCCACCGCCACGCCCGTCCCGGCGCCGATGGCGACGCCGACGTCCGCTTGCACGAGCGCAGGCGCGTCGTTCACGCCGTCGCCGACCATCGCGACACGCTTGCCCTGCCGCTGCAGCGCGGCGATGTGCGCCGCCTTCTCCTCGGGGAGCACCTGCGCGAGCACGGTGTCGATGCCGAGCTCGCGCGCCACGCCTTCGGCGACGGCGGTCGCATCGCCCGTGAGCATCACCACCTCGATCCCTTCGGCGTGCAGTGCGCGCACGGCATCGGCCGACTCGGGCCGCACCGCGTCGGCGACGGCGAACGCCGCGCGCACCGTCGGCACTTCTGTCTCGTCCACGAGGTAGACAACGCCTTGCCCACGCGCGGCCGCCTCCTCGGCGAACACCGAGAGCACCGGCGACGGCTGCACGCCGAGCGCGGCGAGCAGGTTGGGCCCGCCTCCCGCGAGGCGACGCCCGTCGACCAAAGCGCGCACGCCACGTCCCGGGATCGCGGCGAAGTCGGACGAGGGCGCCGCCGTCACGCTGCGCGCCTCGGCACTCCGCACGATGGCTCGCGAGACGGGATGCTCGGCGTCGCGCTCGACGCCCGCCGCCAGCGCGAGCGCCGCCTCCTCGCTCACCGTCCCGTCGGTGCGCATCGCCACCACACGGTGCTCGCCGAGCGTGAGCGTCCCCGTCTTGTCGAAGACCACGGCCGTGAGCGAGCGCGCCTCCTCGAGGCCACGGCGGTCACGCACGAGCAGGCCCGCGCGCGCGCCGAGCGTCGTCGAGATCGCGAGCACGAGCGGGATCGCGAGGCCGAGCGCGTGCGGACAGGCGATGACGAGCGTGGTCACGAAGCGCTCGATGGCATAGGCGGCCGTCGCACCCGCGACGAGCCAGGCGACGAGCGTCGTCACGCCGGCGCCGAGCGCGATGAAGGTGAGCCAGTAGGCCGCACGATCCGCGAGCGCTTGCGCCCGCGAGCGGGACGCCTGGGCGTCTGCGACGAGGCGCATGATGCCGGCGAGCGCCGTCGCATCGCCGGTGCCGGTGACCTCGACGCGCAGTGCCCCGGTGCCGTTGATCGTGCCCGCGATGACGCCGACGCCCGGTGCCTTGGCCACCGGCGCCGACTCACCGGTGATCATCGACTCGTTCACCGTGCTCGTCCCGCTCCGCACCGTGCCGTCGGCCGGAACGCTCGCGCCCGGGCGGACGAGCAGCACGTCGCCCCGGGCGAGGGCCGCGATGGGGACCGTCTCGAGCTGCTCCGCCGCCGCGTCACCCCGCACACGCACCGCCGTGTTGGGGAGCAGACGGGCGAGTTCACCCAGCGCCCCCTGCGCCTGCGAGATCGAGCGCATCTCCAGCCAGTGGCCGAGCAGCATGATCGCCACCAGCGTCGCCAGCTCCTCCCAGAGCGGCATGCCGGGGAAACCGAGCGCCACGGCGATGCTGAAGACGAACGCCACGCTGATCGCGAGCGCGATCAGCGTCATCATGCCGGGGAGCCGCGCGCGCAGCTCACGGACCGCGCCCCCCAGGAACGGACGTCCCCCGACGACGAACGTCGCCGTTCCGAAGACCGCGGGAATCCAGGTCGCGCCGGGAACCCGCGGCGGGTGGACGCCGAGTGTCGTCGGCAGCATGTGGCCCCACACGAGCGTCGGCACCGTGAGCACGAGCGAGACCACGAACAGCCGGCGGAACATCTCGACGCTGTGCCCGGCATGCGCCCCGTGATCGGCGTGCGCCCCGGCATGTGCCGCGAGCCCGCCCGCCGCGGCGCTCGCGTGACCGCCCGCATGGCCAGCGTCATGACCGCCATGCGACATGCCGTCACCGACCACCGCGGCAGTACGAGACGCCCCAGTCGCCGGATGCGCGTGATGCGCGTGATGCGCGTGACGTGCGTGATGCTCGTGGTGCTCGTGATGGGCCCCGTGGGTGGCCGGCGATGTGGGCGCGGCCGACGGCGCCGGCGCCTCGTGGGCGTGCCCGTGACGGGAGTGCGACCGGTCCTCGTGTGGCATCGTCATCGTCCGTCCTCGGATTCGGCGGTGAGGGTGCGGTCGAGCGTCAGGGAGTGTCCGTGCCCATGGCGGCCGTCGCGTCGGCCGCGGCCTCGCGCGGCGTCGGAGTGGCGACCAGGACGGCGGTGACGAGCAGCAGCAGCGCCCCGAGCGCGAGCTCGCCGCGCACGCTGCGCCGCAGGAGGCGCACCGCTGGCTCGGCCGGCAGCCTCGGCCCGAGTCGACGCCAGTTGACGCCGCCGAGCGTGCCGATCAGGACCAGCAGCCCCGCCTTGGCGAGCACCAGCCGTCCGTACGTCGTGGACACGACCGCCCCGAGCGAACCGACATGATGCCATGCGAGCAGGCCGCCGCTCGCGACGAGGAGGAACGCGCCACCGAGCGCCAGCGGCGCGAAGGCCCGGACGGCGGCGGCGGTGTGCGCGGTGCCACGATGCGCAGGGGCCAGCGCCACGATGAGCAGCATCCCGAGCGCACCGAGCCACGCGCCCGCACCGACGGTGTGGAGCGCATCGGCCGCGAGCAGCAGCTGCGTGCGCTCCTCGCTCGCGACGGCGTGCCCGGATGCCGCGCTCGCGATGGCGAGCGCGATCACGACGGCGCCGCCGCCGAGTCGCGTGGAGAGCGCCGTGGCGCGCCGCGGCGACAGCAGCACGAGTGCGAGGACCGTCGCCGCAACCTGCCCGATCCATGCCCAGCCCCAGGTCGTGTAGCGAAGCACACTGCCGATGCTCGCGGGATCGAAGGCGCCCGCCGGCCCGTGCAGAGCCGTCGACTGCGCGGCGAGCCTCGCCGCGGCGGCGGCCAGCAGCGCGACGGCGGCGAGGCGCCCGACCCGAACGACCCGAGCCGCGGTCATGTCGCCTTCGTCCCTGCCCACCCGTGGCACGACCACCACGAGCAGCGCGAAGGCACCGATCAGCGGGAGCAAGGCCAGGTAGGTGCCCCAGCGCACGAGTACGTACGCCGGGGCTCCCGCGTCGAAGGTCGATTCCTCCGCTTCGGGGACAACGACGGTGTCGGGCGCGGCGACCGGCGTCCACACCGGAGTCTCACCCGCCTCGCGCGCGCGGACCATGAAGCCGACGGTGCCGCTCACCGGGTGTCCGTCGCGTCCCGCGATGCGCCACTCGACGCGCCACGTGCCGTGGGCCGCATCGCCGGGAACGGTCGCGACGAGGACGGCCCCACTGTCCGGATGCGCGGTCGCGACGGCGAGTGGGACCGCACGCCCGGCGCCGTCCACCAGCGTCACGTGCGTGCTGGTGGGATCGACGCGTGCCGCGAAGACCAGCCGGATCGACGACGGCGCCACCGCGACCGTGTCCCCGTCACGTGGGGACGACGCGCGCAGCCGGTCGTGCGCCTCGAGCCGTGACGCCGCCGCAACGAGCAGTGCGACGGCGGCGGCCGCTCGACGGTGCCACATCAGGGGCCGTGCGTCCCGTGCCCGGCATGCGGATCACGCGCCGGCGCGGCCTTGGGTGTCGTGGTCTTCGGCGTCGCGGCCTTCGGCGCGCGACGCGGACGCGCAGTCGCCGGTGCGGTCGCCCGGGGCGTCGGAGCGGGGGCACCCCCACTACCGTGCATCACGCCGTGCTCGTGACCGGCGCCGTGCATGCGCTGCATCATCTGCTCGCGCTCGGCCGGCGTCATTGCCTGCATCGCCTCCATCGCCATGCGATGCATGGCCGTATCGGCCATCACCCGTGCCCGGATGACCGAGTCACCGAGCATGCGCAGGTGCAGCGCCGATGCGGCCGACGCCGGCGTCGCGGGGCTCGCGTGACCGTCGTGCGCACCGGCCGCAGGCATCGCATGTCCCTCGTGCCCCCCGGCCGCAGGGGCGGGTGCCGGCGCCGTGTGTCCGGCATGCGCGGCGGTCGCGCTGCCCGGCTTGGGTGCTGCGGCCCCATGTGCCGCATGGTCACCACCCGTCGCGCTACCGTACTTGAAGCCCGTCATCTCGCCGGTGCGGTCGTCGTGCGTCATCACGGCACCGTAGGTGACCGACGGCGTCGGCATGACCGGGATGAAGCCCACCGCCGGCCCGCCCATGTTCTCGATCCCCATGTGCTGCGACATGCGGACCCACGCCTCGGTCGAGCCCATCACGTACGACGTGTCGTCCTTGAACAGCCGGGCCGCGCGCAGGATCTCGGCCCGCTTGCGGTCGCGCGGCACCGACGGATTCGCGAGGATGTCGCTCACCACGTCGTGCATGCTGTGCAGGTTGTCGAAGACGATCGCCGCCTCCGGATAGCGCGCGGCGAACGCCGGCGCGACGGCCGGCGTCATCGGCATCTGGTGCGGCAGCTGCCGCGGCGCGTCGTCGAGCATCTGGAAGAAGCGCGAGACCGTCGCCCGCACCCCCGCCTGGCGCTCCTCGCGCGTCCGCCCGACCATGAGCGGCTCGTACAGGCCGACCTGCAGCCAGTGGTAGGCCCAGATCAGGCCGTTGAACTTCGGGTACTTCGTGCGGAACGCGAGCGAGTACGGCTGCTCCTGCATCAGCGCCATGCTCTTCGGCTTCGAGCTGAAGGCGAGGTCCGGGCGCGACTTGTAGTAGGCGATGACGCGCTGCACCTCGCGGTCCTTCGTCGCCTGGTCGAGGCGCTCGTCGGCGAGGATGTCGTAGAGCTGGCGGTGGAGCACATGCGCCCAGTCGAACATCATCTTCGCCTCGGGCGCGAGCCGCGCGTACATCGGCTCGATGGCGGCCTCCTCGAGCGGGTTGCGCGGCGGGCGCACGAGCACGCGGTTGACGAGGAAGGCGTACTCCTTCTCCTCGAGCAGCGACGCGGGCGCCTCCGGCTTGCGCCACAGCGTCTCATAGAGGATCGCGTGGCCGTAGTCGAAGGCGTTGAAGAGGCGGTCCGCGTGCGTGTACTCGGTGCGGAACGTCCAGTTGTGCGGGGCCTGCAGGTAGAACTGCTCGTAGACCTGCGACCACTGCGCGGTCGCGGTGCGGGTCGGCAGCACCGCCACGAGGAGCGCGGCGACGAGCTGGTTGGGAAGCCGGAAGATGCGGCGCATGGAACGTCTCGGTGAGGTCGAAGGGAGGTGACGGCGTGTCAGCGGCGTGCGGGGCGCCAGGGCCAGCCCATCGCGTAGGCGCCGCCGAGCGTCAGGTACCAGCCGCGGTCGTCGCCGGTGAGATGGCGGCCGATGCCGGCGTCCATCGCCCAGCGCACGTTCGCCTGCCAGCGCGTGCCGACCCCGGCGTTCCATTCGAGCGGCTGCCCGCGCACGAGCGGCGCGCGGGCGAAGACCTCGGCCGCGAGCAGCATCGAGCGGAGCGGCAGCGTGCGGTCGACCGCGACGCCCGCGAGCCAGCGCGAGAGCTCGAGCGTGTTGCCGCCCACGGGATCGGGCGACCCAGCCGGCAGCGACAGGCGCGGGCCGAACGTGGCCTGCGCGTTCGCGTGCACGCGGAACGCGGGGAAGGTGCGGGTCATGACCACCTTGGCGTTGCCGTACGGATCACGCGGCCCGAGCGAGCCCGCGGGGAGCAGCGCCCCGACGCCGACGGCGAACGCCGGGAGACTCGTCTCGCGGTTGAGGTTGTAGAGCACCGACATGTCGACGCCCGCCGCACCCGCGCGCCGGTCGCCGCGCGACGGGTCGTCGACGAACACCAGTGGGACACCGATCTCGATCTGCGTGCGCGGGAAGAGGCCGACGGACAGCTCGGGTTCGATCCCCCAGCGGTACTGTCCGCCGCGGATGCGTTCGAGGCGCAGGGGGGCGCCCTGGATCTCGATGGACCGTCGCTCGAGCGCGTACGCGTCCTCGATGGTCAGCGGGCGGCCGGCGTCGGTGTTGAAGTAGTCGGTCTGCGCGCCGAGCGACGCCCTCGCGGAGAGCAGGGCGGCAGCGACCAGGGCGAGACGACGGGACTGGTGGGGCATGGACGTGGAGTCGGGGTGCTCGTGCCGGCCGCCCGGGACGGCAGCCGGTGTCTTTACGGTGGATAAAGCCGAGGCGCGCGACGACTCGCGCGAATGGTGTGCCGTTCAGGTGGCGACGCCACCCGCCTCGACGGCGGTCAGGGTGTAGCCGGCCGCCTCGACGGCCTCGCGGATCGAATCGACGGCGAGCGTCGTCGATGCCCGAACCCGGGCATGCCCCACACTCACGTGCTCGACCACGAGGCCGGGCACACGGGCGAGGGCCGCGGAGACGCCACGCACGCAGTGCGCGCAGGTCATGCCGGCGATGGTCAGATCGTAGTACGACATCAGGGCTCCAGCTGGAGGACGGATACCCCCACCGGGTATCTCCGGCGAATGTACCCCCCGGGGGGTATACGGCACAACTGGCGGCCCACACCGAGGCCAAGGCCTCTCATGGGTGGAACCGGTGGGGGCAGTCGGTGCCGGTCGCCGGAAGCACCGGTCCGGCTACGCCCGCCCGGCAGAACAGGTGCCCCCACGGCGACCCGTGCAGGTGGTGGCAGTGCGCCTCCACCGCGGAGGCGGTCGCCGGGTGCGCGAGGCCGTGCACGTCCACCAGCCCCGAGGTCCACGCGAGCGCCACGAGGCAGGCCGCCGAGGCGACCGACCCACGCGAGAGCCGCGAGCCGAGCACGGCGTCGGCGCCCGCGAGCCGCCGCACACGACGGTCGAGCAGGTCGGGACGCACGAAGCCGACGCCCATCGTCATCGCCGGCACGCCGGACCGTGCGGTGTCCCATCGCCCGAGCGCGACGAGCGCCGAGGCGAGCGAGAGGCGGTCGACGACCCGGATCGCGGCGTCGTCGGCGCGGATCTCCGCCTCGTCCGCCACGTCGTCCGTGAGCGCGCTTAGGCCGGGGAGCCAGAAGAGCGCCTTCGAGAGCGCCCGCAGCGCGAAGAGGCGCAGCGGATCGCGCCGCGTGCGATGCGACCCCTCGTGCGCCAGCACGGCCGCCAGCTGCTCGCGCGGCAAGGCGGCCGGTCCGTCGCCCAGGGCGCGGGCCACGTAGATCACGGGCCTGAGCCATCCGGCCGTGAAGGCGGGCACCGGGAGGCCGTCGACGATGCAGACGTGGCGTGACGGCACCCCTGCCGTCTCGCACGCGAGCGCGAACGGGTCGCCCGGCATGGGCGGCTGCTGCGGCAGCGGCGCGAGCACGCGTCGGGCGCGCCACCAGGCGTGCGCGCGGTCCGCGATGGCGTACACGACACCGGCACCGACCAGCAGGTGCAGGCCCTCGTGCACCGGGGCGACGATCAGGTGCAACGCCACGAGGCAGAGTGCGCCGATGTGGTCGATCCCCGTGAGCGGCTGATGGGCGAGGCCGACGAGGTGCTTGCCGACGATGGGCGTCAGGCTCGCGAGCAGCGCCGTCGCGAGCGCGAGCAGCAGCAGGCGGCGACGCCGCTGCTCCCGGATGCGAAGCGCAGGCGCCGGCGCGTCGGCGTCGGGGATCACGGCGTCCCGGCTCCGGCGTCCCGCTGCCGCCGGGCCGCCTGGATGAGGCGCTCCAGTTCCTCGAGCTGCGCCGGGTCACGTTCGGCCATCACGTCGATCACCGACGCCGCCACGCGCGCGGGCTCGAACGCCAGGATCCCCTCGGCCACCCGGCGACTGACGTGCGCCATGAAGGCGTCCCGCGTCATCCGCGCGCTGTAGTGCAGGAGGTCGTGCACCTTCCGCCGCTCGAGGAGCTGCTTGGCCACGAGCTTGTTGAGCACGGTCGTCACCGTGAGCGGCGCCACGGGATGCTCCCGCACCACGACGTCGTGCACCGCGCGCGCCGGCGCCGGCGTGCCCAGCGCCCAGACGGCCTCGAGCACCCGCGCCTCGAGGTCGCCGAGAACCTTCGCGAGGCCGTCGGCGGAGAGGCGGATCGTGTCCTGCAGGTGAGGCGGCCGGGCCGGCTCACGCCCGTGGGGCGTCGACTTGCGAACGGGGCTCATGGCTCGGCGTGGGGGGGGGGCGTTGCGGAAACTACCGGGCGCTTTATCGTTCGTAAAGCACGCGCACCGGGCGCCACGGGCCGCCTCGCCGGATGCGCAGCACCGCAGGCCCGCCGGCGCGCTCGCGCCGGACCCCAGTCTCCGCCCCTGCCCCCCGTGGCGTTCCGTCGCCTCCTCGCGCTGCTCCTGCTCGCCGTCGCCGCCATGGCATGGTCGGCGCCGTCGGCGCATTGCGGCGCGGCGTCGGGCACCGCGACGCACGCATCGCTGGACGCCACGGGCGTGCCCGCGGCGGTGGGGGGCGTTCACGGGCCGAGTGACACGCATGCGCCGGGACCCCACGCGCCGCCGATGCAGGACTACGGATCGTGCGGTTGCCCGATGAGCGGCGGGTGCAGCGTCCTTGCGGCCGCCGAGGTCGTGCGATGTGCCGTGGACGCGTCCGCACCGCGTCCGTCGTCGCTCGCGGACGCGCACGGCCTGCGCCCCCCGGCCACGCCCCTCCTCGAACGCGCCGATCCGCCGCCGCGCGGCTGAGACGCGTCCCCGCACCGCGCCGCGGTGCGGTGCTCGCGCCGTCGCACGTCGGCGACGGCACGTCACATCGAGAGAGGCTCTCCGTCGTGCCATCCACTTCCGGCGCGGTCGTCTCGCCGCGTGGCTTCCGGGCAGTCGCCCTGTGCCTCGCCGCGAGCGTCGCCCTCCCGTCACTCGGGGCGCAGCCCGCCCCGTTCCTTCGCGACACGCTCACGCTGCCGGCGCTGCAGCAGCTGGCGGCCGTGCGCGACCCGCGCGTGCGTGCCGCCGCGGCCTTCGCGACCGCAGCCGTCGCGCGCGTCGGCACCGCCACGCGGCCGCCGGACCCCGAGCTGCAGCTCGGCGCCATGAACTACTCGCTACCGGGCCTGCGCCCCGATCCCGTGCTCGGCATGGCCCAGCTGCAGGTGATGCAGATGGTGCCGCTGCCGGGCAAGCTCGGCGCCGCGTCGACCGCGGCCCGGTCACGCGCCGCGAGCGCCGAGGCACGGACGCGCGACGTCGTGCTCACCGTCCGGGCCGACGTGGCGGTCGCCTATCTCGACCGGTGGGAGGCGCTGGAGGCGGCCCGGCTCGCGGGCGAGACCCGTCGCCTGCTCGAGGATGCGGCGAGCGTCGCCACCGCGATGTATCGCGTCGGGGATGGCCGGCAGAGCGACGTGCTCCGCGCGCGGGTCGAGATCGCCCGCATGGACGAGGAGGTCGTGCGCATGACCGCGATGGCCGATGCGGCCGCCGCTCGCCTCGGTGCCTCGCTCGACACCCTCCCGGAAGGGCTCCTAGTCGCGGCCACGCCGCCGCCGTTCCCCGACACGCTGCCGTCGCTGTCCGCACTGCTCGCCGCCGCGCTCGAGGCCCGACCGATGCTCGTTGCGGGTGCCGCGGCCGTGCGGGCCGCGGATGCCAACGCCGATCTCGCACGCCGCGAGCTCTGGCCCGACCTCCGCGTCGGTGTGCAGTACGGGCAGCGGCGCATGGACGGGGGCATCGACCGGATGGGGAGCCTGATGGTGGGCGCCACGCTCCCCGTGTTCGCGCGTACGCGGCAGCTCCGCATGCGCGACGAGGCGTCGGCGATGCGCGAGATGGCCGAGGCCGAGCTCGCGATGATGCGCGCCGACACGCGCCGCCGACTCGCCGAGGTGCACGCGATGCTCGCGAGCGCGCGCCGGCTGCGCGCGCTGTACCGCACGACGGTGCTCCCGCAGGCCGACGCCGCGGCCGCCTCCGCGCTCGCGTCGTATCGCAGCGGCGCCGTCGACTTCATGACCGTCCTCGACAACCGGATGACCGCCACGCGGTATCGCCGCGAGCTCGTCGCGCTCGACGCGACCGAGGGCCGCGCCTGGGCCGAGCTCGAGATGCTGACCGGTCGCCCGTGGCTCACCTCCCCTGCCCTGCCTGCCGGAGTCCCGCGATGAGCACCGCCGTTCCCCCCGCGCCGAGCCGCGGCGCCCGCGTCCGCCGGCTCGCACTGTCGCTGGGCCTCCCCGTGGTCGCCGCAGGCATCGCGTGGTACGTCACGCGCGGCGATGCGACGCCCGCCCCCACCGCGACGGCGCACGACCACGCCGCGATGAGTGGAGCGGCCACCCGTGACGGGCCCCGCCCCGTGCAGCTCACGCCCGACCAGGCGCGCCGCATCGGCATCACCTTCGCCGCCGTCGAGGCCACGCCGCTCGTGCGCGAGATCCGCACCGTCGGGCAGGTGGTCGTCGACGAGACGCGCGTGCAGACCGTCTCGCTCAAGGTCGAGGGATGGGTGGAGACGCTGCACGCCGACTTCACCGGCCGCGCGATCCGTCGCGGCGAGCCGCTGCTCCGCCTCTACTCCCCCGCCCTCGTCACCGCGCAGGAGGAGCTCCTCCTCGCCCGTCGGCTCGCCCGCGACGTCGCCGCCGGCACCGCCGACACGCGTGCCGGGGCCGACGATCTCGTCGCCGGCGCACGGCGGCGCCTCGCCTACTGGGACGTCCCCGCCGACGAGATCGCGCGCATCGAGCGCACCGGCGAGGTGCAGCGCACCGTGACGCTCCGCTCACCGGCGAGCGGCGTGATCACCGAGAAGCGCGTCACCACCGGTCAGCGCGTCATGGCCGGCGAGCCGCTGCTCCGCGTCGCCGATCTCTCGACCGTGTGGGTCGAGGGCGAGGTGTACGAGCAGGACCTCCGCGCCGTGCGCACCGGCCAGCCCGCGACCGCGGAGTTCGACGCGTGGCCCGGCGAGGCGTGGCGGGGGCGCATCGCCTACGTCTACCCGACGCTCTCGCCCGAGACGCGCACGGCACGCGTGCGCGTGGCGCTCGCGAACGCCGACGGGCGCCTGCGTCCCGGCCTGTACGCGACGCTCCGCCTGCGCGGGGCCGCCGACGCGGCCGCACCGGGGCTCACCGTTCCGCGCAACGCGGTGCTCGTCACGGGCGAGCGCGCGCTCGTCTTCCGCCGCCTCGCGAACGGCACGCTCGAGCCGCGCGAGGTGGAGGTGGGCGCCGCGGCCGGCGACCGGATCGAGATCGTGCGCGGCCTCGCCGCCGGCGATACCGTCGTCGCCTCCGCCACCTTCCTGCTCGACGCCGAATCGAACCTCGGCACCGCCCTCGGCGGGATGGGCGACATGCCCGGCATGGAGGTGACCGTTCCACCCGCCCGCGACACCGCCACGGCGCGGCCCGGCACCACGGCACGGATGCCGATGGACCCGTCGATGCCGATGGCCATGCCGATGCCGGCATCGCCACGGACCCGCACGCCGACGCCGGCCCCACGGACGACTCCGTCGCCGCACGAGGGGCACGCGATGCCCGCCCCCGCGCAAGGCGGGCACGTGCACCCGTCCACGCCGGAGTGACCGATGCTTCGTCGTCTCATCGCCTGGTCGGTCGGCAACCCGCTCGTCGTGCTGCTCGTCACCCTCGTGCTCGCGCTCGGCGGGACGTGGGCGATCCGGCACACGCCGCTCGAGGCGCTCCCCGACCTCTCCGACGTGCAGGTGATCGTGCAGGCCGACTACGGCGAGCAGGCGCCGCGCATCGTCGAGGACCAGGTCACCTATCCCATCGCGGCCGAGATGCTCAAGGTGCCGGGAGCCCGCACGGTGCGCGGCTACTCGTTCTTCGGCGTCTCGTTCGTGTACGTGATCTTCGACGACGCCACGGACCTCTACTGGGCGCGCTCGCGCGTGCTCGAGGTCCTGAACGGCCTCAAGGGAAAGCTCCCCGCGTCGGTCAGTCCGGTCCTCGGCCCCGATGCGACGGGGCTGGGGTGGGTCTACCAGTACGTGCTCGAGGACACCAGCGGCCGCCTGGACCTCGCGCAGTTGCGCAGCCTGCAGGACTGGTCGCTCCGCTACGCCCTCACCGCCGTCCCCGGCGTGGCCGAGGTGGCGACGGTCGGCGGCTTCGAGAAGCAGTACCAGGTCGACCTCGATCCCGCGAAGCTCCTCGCCTACGGGATCCCGATCACGCGCGTCATCAGCGCGATCCAGAACGCGAACGCCGACGTCGGGGCGATGGTGCTCGAGCTCTCCGAGCGCGAGCACATGGTCCGCGGCCTCGGCTACCTGCAGGGCGTCGGCGACATCGAGAGCATCGTCGTCGGCACCACCGCGGCGGGGACGCCGATCCGCGTCGCGGAGCTCGGGCGCGTGAGCGTCGGCCCCGCGGTGCGGCGCGGGATCGCGGATCTCGACGGCCGCGGCGACGCGGTGGGCGGGATCGTGGTCATGCGCTCGGGCGAGAACGCCCTCGCCACCATCGAGCGCGTCAGGACGCGGCTCGCCGAGATCGCACCGGGGCTCCCCCCGGGCGTCGTCGTGCGCCCGGTCTACGACCGCTCGGGGCTCATCCTCGACTCCATCGACACCATCCGGGAGACCCTCGTCGAGGAGGCGCTGATCGTCGCGGCGATCTGCATCGTCTTCCTCCTGCACGCGAGATCGGCGCTCGTCGCGGTGGTCACGCTCCCGGTGAGCGTCCTCATCGCCTTCCTCGCGCTGCGCGCCTTCGGCATCGGCGCCGACATCATGTCGCTCGGCGGCATCGCCATCGCCATCGGCGAGATGATCGACGCCGCCATCGTGATGGTCGAGAACATGCACAAGCACCTGGAGCGACGGGCGGCCCCCGGAGCGCGGTTCATCGACACCGCGAGCCTCACCCCGCAGGAGCGCCGGCAGGTCGTGCTCGACGCCGCCCAGGAGGTCGGGCCATCGCTCTTCTACTCGCTCCTGATCATCACCGTCTCGTTCATCCCGGTCTTCGCGCTCGAGGGGCAGGAGGGGCGCCTCTTCACGCCGCTCGCGCTCACGAAGACCTTCGCGATGGCGGCCGCGAGCCTGCTGAGCGTCACGCTCGTCCCGGTGCTGATGATGCTCTTCGTCCGGGGGCGCATCTTCACCGAGCGCCGCAACCCGCTGAGCCGCGCCATGATCCGCGCCTACCGCCCGGTGCTCGGCTGGGTGCTCGCGCATCGCGGTCCGGTGATCGGCACCGCCGCCGCTGCGCTCGTCCTGACGTGGATCCCCTGGCAGCGGATCGGCAGCGAGTTCATGCCGCCGCTCGAGGAAGGGACGATCCTGTTCATGCCCACGACGATGCCCGGCATCGGCGTCGCGCGCGCGCGCGAGCTGCTCCGGCAGCAGGACTCGATCCTCGCCGCGTTCCCCGAGGTGGCGAGCGTCTTCGGCAAGGCCGGCCGCGGCTCGACCGCCACCGATCCCGCGGGGCTCGACATGGCCGAGACGACGATCATGCTCGAGCCGCGCGAGCGCTGGCGCCCCGGCATGACGTACGAACGGCTCGTCGCCGCCATGGACTCGGCCGTGCGCATGCCGGGCGTCACCAACGCCTGGACGATGCCGATCAAGGGGCGCATCGACATGCTCGCGACCGGGATCCGCACGCCGGTCGGCGTGAAGCTCTACGGCCCCGACCTCGCCACCCTGGAGCGCCTCGGCACGGAGCTCGAGGGGCACCTGCGGATGCTCCCCGCCACGCGCAGCGCCTTCGCCGAGCGGGCGGTGAGCGGCTACTACCTCGACATCGACATCGACCGCGCCGCGGCCGCGCGCCACGGGCTCAACGTCGGCGACGTGCAGACCGTGATCGCCACCGCCATCGGTGGGATGACGATCACGCAGACGGTCGAGGGACGCGAACGCTACGGCGTGCGGGTCCGCTATCCGCAGGAGCTGCGCGACACGCCCGAACGGCTCGCCGCCGTGCTCGTGCCGCAGCAGCATCGGAGCGCGCCCTCGGCCGGCGGCGCCGGCGCGGGCGGGATGGGCGGCATGAGCACCGACGCCGCGTCACCCGGCACCGCAGCCACCGCCACCGCCGCCGGACAGGTGCCGCTGGGTCAGATCGCGCGCATCCGGCAGGTGGCCGGGCCGATGGTGATCCGCACCGAGGACGCGCAGCCGACGGTGTGGGTCTTCGTGGACGTCGCGTCGAGCGACATCGGCGGCTACGTGGCCGAGGCGCGGCGCATGGTGGCGGGCGCGATGGCGCTGCCACCCGGCTACACGATGGCGTGGAGCGGCCAGTACGAGTACATGGAGCGCGCGAAGGCGACCATGCGTGTCGTCGTCCCCGTGACCCTGGCGCTCGTCTTCCTGCTCCTCTATCTCAACTTCCGCCGGGTGGGCGACACGCTGATCGTGATGCTCAGCATCCCCTTCACGCTCGTCGGCGGGATCTGGTTCCTCTGGTGGCTCGACTACCAGTGGTCGGTCGCGGTGACCATCGGCTTCCTGGCGCTCGCCGGCGTGGCCGCCGAGACCTCCGTGATCATGCTCGTGTACCTGGAATCGGCGTGGGAGGCGCGCCGCGACGCACCGGATCGCCTCACGGCGCTGCGCGAGGCGACCATGGAGGGCGCCGTGGAGCGCGTCCGCCCCAAGCTCATGACGGTGGCCTCGACGATGATCGGCCTGTTGCCCATCCTGTGGAGCACCGGCACGGGCGCGAGCGTCATGAAGCGCATCGCGGCACCGATGATCGGCGGGATGGTCTCGAGCACCGTGCTGACGCTGCTCGTGGTGCCCGCGATCTGGTCGCTGGTCCGCGAGCGGGGGCTCCGCAGCGCACGGTCGGCCGACCGTACGACACCACTCCTCGAGGGAGGGACGCATGCACTCGGATGAGGTGGCACTCGAGAAGCGGATCCAGCTGGCCTCGAGCGGCGGGGCGGCGCTGGCCGGCGCCGGCGTCGGCGTGCTCCTCGCCAAGGCGCTGGCGCCGGTGGCGTGGGGGCTCGCCATCCTCGGGATCGTGCTCCACGCGTGGAGCATGATCGCGCGCCGGCACATCGAGCGACGCGCGGGGGTGCGACTGCCCTGGTGGTCGGTGGCGCTGTTCTGGACGTGCTGGATCGTGCTGGGCGGGCTGGCCGTGTGGCTTGGGGTCGGGCGGGTGTGAGGTGGTGCGGAGTGCGGGCGTCCGGCCGCGCGCCACGGTGCGGGGTCCTGTCGACGATGCGGGTGGCCGGCGCCGTCTCCTCCTGCGGCGTGGCGGCGACCCGTCCTAGCCTGCTCGCCTGACGGGCAACGGCGTCCGTCTGCCTCCCCTCCGCATCGCGCCCGGGGGTACGCGAGCCGCGCCATCGGCGAGTCGAGGCCTCAACTCGTGCCGCGGAGATCCGTGCTCGACGACGGCGTCCGGTCCGCGTGCTTCCCGGAGACAGCAGCGTTCTCGCTCGCTTGCGTGGGAGTCGGCGAAGGTCAGTAAGTGGCGACGGCCGCGCCGGGAGAGCGGCAGACGCATGACCGGGAAGTCGTACACCTTGGTGTAGAGTCCGAATCGAATCCGCTCTCGGGCGATGCCCATCACCGCCTGAGGGGCCCGTCGCCGCCCCGGTACGCGAGCAGCCGGAGCGCGTTGGCGATGACCACGAGCGTGCTGCCCTCGTGCACGATGACCGCGGGGCCGATACCCACGAGGCCCGTCACCGAGGCCACGATGAGCAGCGCGATCACGCCGAGCGAGACGTACAGGTTCTGCCGGATCACGCGGCGTGCCTGGCGGCTCAGCCCAATGGCGAACGGCAGTCGCCCGAGGTCGTCGCCCATGAGCGCGACGTCCGCCGTCTCGAGCGCGGCCGCCGTGCCGGCGCCGCCCATCGCGATGCCCACCGTGGCGTTGGCCAGCGCGGGCGCGTCGTTCACGCCGTCGCCCACCATCGCCACCTGCCCCTGCGCGGCCAACTCGCGGATCGCGGTGACCTTGTCCTCAGGGAGCAGCCCCGCGCGCACCGCGTCCACCCCGACCACGCGCCCGACCGCGTTGCCCACGCCGGCGTTGTCGCCGGTGAGCATCTCGATTCGCCGCACGCCCGCGGCGCGGAGCGCGTCGAGCGTCTTCCCCACGTCGGCGCGCGGCTCGTCGGCCAAGCCCAGGACGCCGAGCCACTCGGGCGCGTCGGCGCCCCTGGGGCGATCGAGGCGCCGGCGCACCACCATGGTGCTGCGCCCGTTCTGCTCGAGCCGTGCGACGGCGTCGCGCACGGCCGGTGGCACGGCGGCACCGGTCCCGATGGCCCCTTCGTTCCCGGACGCGCCGCCAAATGCGCCCTCGAGTGCGCCCTCGAACATCAGCAGGCGTCCGATCTCCACCACGCCATCCCCCACGCGCGCACGCACGCCCTTGCCGGTGACCGACTCGAGCTCGCCGGCCTCCGGCACCTGGAGCGCGCGCTGCTCAGCCGCCCGCACGACCGCCTTGGCGAGCGGGTGCTGCGAGCGGCGCTCCACGGCCGCTGCGATGGCGAGCAGGGTGTTGTCATCCACGCCGGCGGCCGGCACCACGTCGGTCACGGATGGCTCGCCCACGGTGATCGTGCCCGTCTTGTCGAGGGCGAGCACGTCGATCGCGCCGAGCGTCTCGAGGTGGGCGCCGCCCTTGATGAGCACCCCGTTGCGCGCCGCCTGCGCGATCCCGGCGAGCACCGCCGCCGGCGTGCCGAGCGCGAGGGCGCAAGGCGAGGCGGCGACGAGCAGCGTCATCGCTCGGTAGAACGCGACCCGCCACTCCCACACGCCGAAGAGCGGCGGCGCCAGGATGAGCAGGGCGGTCCCGACGAGCACGGTCGGCACGAACACGCGCTCGAACCGGTCGGTGAACTGCTGCGTCGGCGCCTTCTGCGTCTGCGCCTCGGCCACCAGCTTGACCACGCGGTCGAGCGTGCGGTCGCCCACGGCCGTGGTCACCGTGACCACGAGGGCGCCCTCGCCGTTGACCGAGCCCGCGAACACCGCCTCGCCCGGCGCCTTGTCCACGGGCACGCTCTCGCCGGTGATCGGGGCCTGGTTCACCGCCGATCGTCCCTCCGCGACAGTGCCGTCGACGGGCAGCCGCTCGGCGGGTCTGACCACCACCAAGTCGCCGGGACGCACGGCCTCGATGGGCACTTCCTCCTCCCGGCGCACCCCACCCTCCCCGCGCAGCACGGTCGCTCGCGACGGCGCGAGTTCGGCGAGCGCCTTGATCGCGTTGCGCGCGCGGCCGAGCGCGTAGTGCTCGAGCGCGTGCCCGAGGCTGAAGAGGAAGAGCAGGAGCGCGCCCTCGGCCCACTCGCCGAGTGCCGCCGCGCCGAGCGCGGCGACCACCATCAGCAGGTCGATGTTGAAGTGGACGTGTCCCTGGCGCAGGTCCTTGACGAAGTGGCCGACGTTGTCGCGCGCCCCGAACACGTACGCCAGGACGAAGATCGCGATCGCGACGGGGCCCACGCCTTGCGCGCGCTCCACCAGCCAGCCGGCGAGCAGGAGCGCGCCCGAGATCAGGCTCCACGCGAGCTCGCGGTTGCGGCGGTACCACGACGCGCCAGCAGGTGCCTCGTCGTCCGCGTGGTCCTCGCCCCCGCCGGCGCCGGTGGCGCCGCCAGCGGTGCGCGCCGTCACGACCTCCGTGACGACCTCGCCGCCGCGCGGCGCGCGGGTGTTCGCGCCGCCACGTACGGTGTCGCCGTTCGCCCGCGCCCGCCCCGCGGCGATGTCCGCCGTGAGCGCATCCTCGGCCGGTGCGCCCGCGACGTCGGCCAGCGCACGTTCGACGCCGTCGCGCGAGATCAGCCCACGGTCGAACTCGACACGCGCCATCTGGGCCGCGTAGTTGACGGTGGCCGACGTCACGCCGGGCAGCGCCCGCAAACGCTCCTCGATGCGCCGCCCGTCATCCTCGGTTCCGACCGCGCGGAAGCCGAGCACGACGTGCCCGAACTGGTCCGTGACCTCCGCACCGACCGTGCGCGCGAGCTCGGTCACGCGCGCCAGCGACAGGCGCTCCGGGTCATAGTGCAGGCAGAGCTGCGGCGCCGCGGACGGCGCCGGTCCGCCAGGCTCCTGCTCGCCCGCCCGCAGCACGTGCACGCGCGCCACGCCCGCGCGCCGCTCGAGCAGGCGCACCAGGCGGTCGACGCACGCGTCCTGCGCGTCCCCCACCTCGGGCAGGAGGAGGGGAAGGTCGAGTCGGGTCGTGCGTTCCGTCATGCGTTCGGTCGTGTCTTCCGTCGTGCGTTCCATGGCCGCGTGGATGAGGGAGGAAGGGCGCCGGAGCGGCGCCGGGGCGAGGCGTCAGTGTTCGGCGAACACGCGCCCGCCGCCGCCGCGGTCGAGCGCCCGGACGTTGTAGCGGTCGGGCGGGTACGGCCCCTCCATGCCCGGCCACCCCATCGGCATGCCCGGCGCGGCGCTCCCGGTCATCGTGGGCCGCTCGGTGAGGAGCCGGCGCACGTCCGGCGCCGGCACGTGCCCCTCGACCACGTAGGCGCCCACGCGCGCGATCTGGCACGCGTCCAGGAGCAACGGCACCCCGGCCTGCGACATCACGGTCGTGAGGTCCTCATGCTCGACTTCGGTCACCCGGAAGCCGTGCGAACGCATGCGCGCCGTCCACCCCTTGCAGCCGCCGCAGGTCGAACGCCTTCCGGCACCGCCGGATGTTGGACAGGTGTCGTGCATGGGTGTGCCTCGGACGCCGTCGCCCCACCGCGTGGTGCGCACCGCGCCGGTCAAGCGACCGGCGGGTGCGGCACGCAGCACCGAGGCGCTCACGCCGTCGCGCCGGCGGGGGCCGGCGTTGGTGCCGGGGCGGCGGACGGCGCCCCGTGGTCGTCCTCCGCGACCTGGCGGAGCGCCTGGCGCTCGGCAGTGCGCCGCTCGAACAGCCGGTAGAGCAGCGGCAGCACGAGCAGCGTGAGCAGGGTCGACGTCACGAGCCCGCCGATCACCACCGTGGCCAGCGGCCGCTGCACCTCCGCACCGGCCCCGCTGGAGATCGCCATCGGGATGAAGCCGAGCGACGCGACGAGCGCCGTGGTGAGGACCGGGCGGAGGCGCGTCATCCCGCCCTCTCGCACCGCCTGTTCGAGGGGGCGCCCGGCCTGCCGCAGCTCGTTGATGTAACTCACCATGACGACGCCGTTGAGCACCGCGACGCCGAAGAGCGCGATGAACCCGACGCCCGCCGAAATCGAGAACGGCATCCCGCGTAGCACGAGCGCGATCACGCCGCCCACCGTGGCGAGCGGGATGCCGGTGAACACCAGCGCCGCCTGCCGGAGCGAGCTGAACGTCGTGAACAGCAGCAGGAAGATCAGCGCGAGCGAGAGCGGCACCACGAGCGTGAGCCGCCGCGTCGCGCGCTCCAGGTTCTCGAACTGGCCGCCGAACTCCGGGCGGTAGCCCGCCGGAAGCTTGATCGCACCGGTCTCGAACAGCGCGCGCACGTCGGCGACGAAGCCGCCGATGTCGCGCCCGCGCACGTTGCCCTCGACGATGAGAAGCCGCGAGCCGTTCTCGTGGCTGATCTCGGCCGGCCCGGCGACCTCCTCCACCCGCGCGAGCTGCGCGAGCGGCACGCGCTGCCCGCCGGGCGCGTTCACGAGGATGCCGCCGATCGCCTCGGGCGTGCGGCGCGCCGCCTCGGGGAAGCGCACCGTGAGCGCGAAGCGCCGCTGCCCCTCGAGCACCTGCGACGCCTGCACGCCGCCCAGCGCCTGGACGACCTGCATCACGTCCGCGACGTTGATGCCGTACCGCGCCACCTCGTCGGGGAGCACGGTCACCTGGAGCTGCGGCAGCCCCTCGAGCTGCTGCGCCTTGAAGCCGGTCGCGCCCGGCAGCTTCGAGACGGCCGCGACCACCTGCTCGCCGACGCGCCCGAGCTCCTCGAGCGAGTCGCCGTAGATCTTGATCGCCAGGTCGCTCCGTACGCCGGCGATCAGCTCGTTCACGCGGAGCTCGATCGGCTGGCTGAAGCTGAAGACGAGCCCCGGCACCTTGCTGAGCGTCGCCGACATCTGCTCCTCCAGCTCCGCCTTGGTCCCCGCCTTCCGCCACTGGTCCTCGGGCGTGAGCATGATCAGGATGTCGCTCACGTTCACGCCCATCGGGTCCGTGGCGATCTCCGCGCGCCCGGTCTTGGCCACCACCGTGGCCACCTCGTTCGGGAACTGCGCGCGCAGCACGCGCTCGATCTGGCCCGTCTGCCGCGCACTCTCCTCGAGCGATACGCTCGGCAGCCGCTGCACCTGGAGCGCGAACGAGCCTTCGTCGAGCCGCGGGATGAACTCGGAGCCGAGGAACGGCGCGGCGCCGAGGGCGAGCACCACCGCCGCGCCGGCGGCGATCAGCACCTTCTTCGTGTTGCCGAGCGTCCACTCGAGCGCGGGCTCGTAGAGGCGCTTCGCGCGCCGGATGAGCCACACGTCCTTCTCCTCGACCTTCCCCTTGAGGAAGAACGAGATCAGCACGGGCGTGAGCAGGAAGGTGAGGATCAGCGACCCCACGAGCGCGAACACCACCGTGAGCGCCATCGGCTTGAACAGCTTGCCTTCGACGCCCTCGAGCGTGAGGATGGGCAGGTAGACGACGATGATGATGCCGACGCCGAACAGGATCGGCCGCGCCACCTCGGCGCACGCCGAGAGCACCGTGTGCAGGAAGCCTTCCTCCGGCTTGCGGTGCCCGAGCCGGCGCATCGAGTTCTCGACCATCACCACCGAGCCGTCGACCACGAGGCCGAAATCCACGGCGCCGAGCGACATGAGGCTGCCCGCGATCCCCGCCTTGACCATCATCCCGAGGGCGAAGAACATCGAAAGCGGGATGGCGAGCGCCACGATGAGCGCCGCGCGGAAGTTGCCGAGCATGGCGAACAGCACCGCCACCACGAGCACCGCCCCCTCGACGAGGTTCTTCTCGACCGTGGCGATGGTGCGGTTCACGAGCTCCGTGCGGTCGTAGAACGGCACGAGCCGGACGCCCGCCGGCAGGCTGCGGGCGGCCGTGGCGAACTTCTCCTTGACCGCGTTCACGACCGTTCGGGCGTTCTCGCCCTGGCGCATCATCACGATGCCCGTCACCACCTCGCCGCGGCCGTCCTGCGTGACGGCGCCTTGGCGGATGGTCGACCCGATCGCCACGTCGGCCACGTCGCCCACACGCACGGGGGTGCCGCCGCGGCTCGTGACGACGACGTTGCGGATCTGGTCGAGCGTCTGCACCTGACCGACGCCGCGGATCACGAGCTGCTCGGCGCCGCGCGTGATGTAGCCGCCGCCGGCGTTCTGGTTGTTGCGCGCGACCGCGTCCAGCACCTGCGGCAGCGTCAGGTCGTACTGCACGAGCGCGTCGGGGCGCACGAGCACCTGGTACTGCTTCTCGAAGCCGCCGAACGCGTTGACCTCGGCCACGCCCGGCACCGCGCGGAGCTGCGGCGCGACCACCCAGTCCTGCAGCGTGCGCAGCTCGGTCGCGTTGGTCCGGGCCGTGTCGGCGGCCGTGACCGTGTACTGGAAGATCTCGCCGAGCCCTGTCGAGATCGGGCCCATCTCCGGGGTGCCGAGGCCCGCGGGGATCTCCTCGCGCGCCTGTTGCAGGCGCTCGCCGACCTGCTGGCGGGCGAAGTAGATGTCGGTGCCCTCCTCGAAGACGACCGTCACTTGCGACAGGCCGAACTTCGAGACCGACCGAATCTCCTCGAGGTTCGGCAGGCCGAACATCGCGAGCTCCACCGGGAGCGTGATCTGCCGCTCGGCCTCGATCGGCGAGAGTGCGGGCGCGTTGGTGTTGATCTGGACCTGGACGTTGGTCACGTCCGGCACGGCGTCGATCGGGAGGCGCAGGGCGGACCAGATGCCGACGCCGATCAGGAGGGCCGTGAGCGCCAGCACGAGCAGGCGCTGCGTGAGGACGATCGCAATGAGTCGCTGCATGAGTGTGGTCCCCCGGCCTAGTGCTCAGCCTCGGACAGCTCGGCCCTGGCGAGCTCGGACCGGAGCGCGAACGCGCCGGCCACCACCACGCGGGCGCCGGGCGCGAGGCCCGCGCGGATCACCACGCGCCCGCCGTCGAGCGACTCCCCGACCTCGACCGGTGTCGGCCGGAACTCGCCCGGGCGCACGCCGGGCACGAACACGACGCGGCGCCCCCCGACGTCCTGCAGGGCGTCCTGCGGTACGACCACGAGCGCGGGCCCGCCGCCTCCCACCTGGATGCGCGCCGTGGCGAACATGCCGGGCTTGAGCGCCCCGTCGGGGTTCGGGATCTCGACGCGCGCCTCGACGGTGCGGTTCTGCGGGTCGAGCACCTCGCCCAGGTAGGCGACCCGCCCCTGGAAGGTGCGGCCCGGATATGCGGTCACGGTCACCGCGACGGGCTGCCCGCGGCGCACGCGCGCGAGGTCGCGCTCGAACACGTCGAGTTCGATGGCCACGCGCGACAGGTCGGCCACAGTGAACAGCGTGTCGGCGGGCGTCGCCATGCCTCCGGGGCTCGCATCGCGCGCGACCACCGACCCAGCGAACGGCGCGGTCAGCGAGAAGCGCCCGCCCTGGCTGTGATCGTGCTCGGCGCCGAGCACGTCGAGCCGGGACTCCGCGCTCCGCAGGGCGGCCTGGTTGCGGCGCAGCTCGGCCTCGGCGTCGAGCAGCTCCTTCCGACTCGAGATGCCCTGCCGGGCGAGCCCCTGCTCGCGCGCGTAGTTCTCGCGCGCGATGCGCACGAGCTCCTCGGCCTCCCGCTCCTCGGCCCGGAGCTGCCCCACCTCGGGGCTCTCGAGCACTGCGAGCACCTCCCCGCGGCTCACGCGGTCCCCGAGGTTGGCGCGCAGCGTGAGGACGCGCCCGTCGGTCCGCGGCCCCACGTGACTGACGCGGTTCGGGTCGTAGGTGATGCTGCCGGTCACCGGGAGGCCGGTCGACGTGATCGTGGTCACCGCGTCGACCTGGATGCCACCGAGCCGGACGGCCGCGCTGTCGAGCGTGACGATCTCGGCGCTGTGGCCGCCGGCGGCACTGTCCGCCGTGGGGCGCGCGGCCGACGCCTTCCTGGCCGACGCCGATTCGGGCGTCGCGTCCCTCGTCGTGTCAGCGTCGCCGCGACTGCAGGCACCGAGCACGGATAGGAGCAGCCCACCGGTCAGGACCCGAGCGATCACCGTGAGCGCTGCAGCGGGCCGCCAGCCATGATGGCTGCGACACACATCGGCGCGCCGCATTTCGGTGCCCTGCGAACGAGTCGTCGGCCAGGCGGGTGTGGACTTCGGAATCATCGCGCGGTCCTTGTCGGAGTCCTTGTCGTGTCGAGGGAGGTGGTCTCACGCCCACCGGCGCCGGTTTGCGTGAGGCCCCCGGTCGCGGCGGCGAGCTGCACCAGCGCCTCGCGCTGGGCCAGCCACGTGTCGTAGTAGCCCAGCTCCGCATCGAGCAGCTGGTTGCGGAGCAGCAAGAGCGTGGGCAGCGCGATCTTGCCCGCCTGGAATGCCGTGTCGAGCAGGGCGCTGTTGGCCCGCGCCGGCTGGAGCACCGACACCTCGAACACCGATGCCTCCTCGCTCGCCGTGCGGTAGGCGCGCGCCGCCGCGATCACCTCGGTGCGCACCCGCAACGCCGTGGCCTCGCGCTCCAGCCGCGCCTGCTCGACCTGGGCGCGGCGCTGCGCGAGCACGCCCTGGTTGCGGTTGAAGATCGGTAGCGTGAGCCCGACCACCGGCCCGAGGCCGCCTGCGATGGCGCCGCCGACCCCGCCGATGCCGCGGCTCCCGCTTCCGGTGATGACGCCGAGCCGAAGGTTGGGCACGCGCTCGCGGCCGGCGACCGCCGCGAGCGCGCTGGCCTCGGCGACCGTCGCGGCGTTGACGGCGAGGTCGGGTCGACGCTCGAGCGCGATCCGCACGAGCGCGTCCGTATCGAAGGCGGCGGTGTCCGCGCCGGACGCTCGCGCGGGAACCGGCATCGTGGTGACGACTCCTCGGGTCGTTGCTGCGACGACCGCTGGGGCGGCGAGGCTCGCGAGCAGCGGCTGCCCGTCGTCCACCAAGCGCACGGGTACGGCGGGGTCCACGCCCACGAGCCGCTGCAGCTCGAGCCGGGCGCCCGTGGCGGCCCGGCGCTCCGCCAGCACGCGGGCACGCGACCGGCCGAACTCGACCTCGGCCAGGTTGGCGTCGAGCGCACTGATCTCACCCGCGCTGAGCTGGATGCGCACGGCGTTCAGCAGGCGCTCGTTGAGCGCGAAGATCGACTGCGCCACACCGAGGCGCCGTTCGGCCGCGACCGCTCGTAAGAATGCGCTGCTCGCCTCCGCGACGGTCAGGCGGGCGGCATTCTGTACCGAGAACGCCGCCCGCTGTACGCCGACGCGTGCCGCACCGATGCGGAGCCCGCGCTGCCCGGCGAACTCGATCTCCTGCGTGAGCGCAACCTGCGGCGTGCCACCCAACTGGCCCGCCTCCGCGTCGACGGCCGTCAGCGATAGATCAGGATTGAACTGGTACAGCCGTGCCTGGCGAAGGGCGCCCTGCGCGATGGCCGATTCCTGGCGCGCGGCCTGAAGCGACAGGTTCTTCTCGAAGACGAGCCGTCGCACATCCGCGAGTGACAGCGTCACGCTGTCGGCCACGATGCCGGCAGACGCTGCCCCCGTAGGGCAGTCCGCAGGTGTCTGGGCGCCAGCCGGTCGGCCGACCAGCCCCACGGCCACGGCTACCACGACCGTCGCCCGAGGGAGGGGGCATCGCGCGAGAGGGCGCCAGGGGGCGCCAAGAGGCGCCGACGCGGGCGCGACAACGGGAAGCACGAGCGGATCTCTCCTTGAGCCTGAGTCCACCCGCCAACGGCGCCCACGCCCCTCGCCACGTGTGCCGGCGGCACCACGGGTGACGGGGACCCGCGGCCGACGCTGCCACAGGCGGCGGAGCGTCGACGCGGTCGAGTCGTGGACGGTGCGGGGCCGCCCGCCTCGGGGGATCGCCGACTGGCGAACACCTCAGCCGAGGTCGAACGGGTGCGCGGCGGGACAGGCGCTCCGGCGTCCGACGGCCGGTGCCGGTCGGTGCCAGGGAGCTGCCGCATGACATCTACGGCTACAGTGGCCGCACGTCAGCGCCGCGCGCGAGACTCAGGCGATGGGGGGCCGGATCTCCGGCTCGGTCGCACGGTTTCGGGGCGCCTGCGCGCGAGCTGCGGACGTCGGCGTGCGCACGGCGACCAGCGCGACGGATAGCGGCCGCACAGCGGCATACCAGGCGGCGTCCGCATGGGCATGGGTGTGGTGGCACGCGTGGTACGGGTGCCCGGGCACGTGCCCGTGCCCTGCGACCTCGTCGGTGACCGCGACGTCCAAGACGTCCGCGGTGGCACTTTCGCCTGAGGCGCGCGCGTGCGAAGCGTCGTCGTGGTGCCCGGTGCCGTGCGCGGCGCCGTGACGGGCCGCGCCGTCGGCCTGCACCAACTCGGCATGCGTCGCGTCGCCGTCGTGCACGTCGGCGACGAGTGCCTCCACGTGCGACACCGCCAGCAGCGCGAGCACCAGGAGCGCCGCCACCCGACGCACCCCAGAGCGCACGAACGCCCCGAGGACACCGCGGCGAACGCCGCCCACCATGGTGCCCGCCTCCAGCGCGCAGCCCTGCGCCTCCCCACCCGTACGCGCGACTCCGCGCACGGCGACTCGGCGCACGGATTCCCGGGCACGGTCGAAACGGTCGAGGGAGGGGAACACGGCCATCGCGACGGTGGCGAGCGAGGAGGTTGGCGCCTACGATACGAGCAGATGCCTGAACGACTGCTCAGACGTTGGAGGAACCTAGAGTGCCAGCCACAGGTCCGCAATCCAGTACCGGTACGGCAAGCCGCGTCCGGGGTACCCGTGCGGGGAGCGGCCGGTCGCAGCCCGTAGGGCGACCGTTACCTGCGACCGCCGCGAGTCTGTGCGAGGTGGCGTGCGTCGACTTCGTCCGGGTCGAGCGAGCTCGGCAGGCGCTGCCGGACGACGCCACCGTCCGGACGCTCGCCGACACGCTCAAGGCGCTGGGCGATCCGACGCGGCTGCAAATCGTGATCGCGCTCGCGACTGAGGGCGTGGGCGAACTCTGCGTCTGCGATTTGGCCGCGCTGGTCGGCGTGTCGGAGTCGGCGGTGTCGCACTCGCTGCGCACGCTGCGTCACCTCCGTCTGGTGCGCTACCGGAAGACCGGCAAGATCGCGTACTACGCCCTCGACGACGTGCACGTCGGTCGCCTCGTGACCGAGGGGTTGCAGCATGTGGAGGAGGCGCCGTGACCGCGCCGCCGCACATTGGCGGCGATGTCCGCGGCCTCAGGCGCCGGCATCGCAACAGTAGCGCGAGCGCTGGCTCGAAATCGGGGCATGGCGCCCTGCGGCGCCAACCCCCATTTTCCGGGCCAGGGCGACCCACGCAAAGCGATGACGTGACGTATCGTGGGATCAATCGCCCGGGTGAGCCGGGCAGGTGCGATCTCATGCGGAAGAGTCGATTCACCCCGGAGCAGATCCTGTCGCCGCTCCAGCAGACGCTCCTCTCGCCGACCACCGCGCGGCTCATGCCGGCGACGGGGCCGGTGCGGATGCAGGTGATCTACTACTGGCGGATGCGCACCAAGGCGGCGCTGAGCAGGCACTGCTTCCCAGCTGGCAAACTGGAGGCACTGCGCGTCCACGTTACAGCGCGGGACCCGAGTTGAGGCCTCAACTTGCGTCGTTCGCCGGGTTGCTCTGGCGAGATGAGTGCGCAGTCGCTCCATGCGCCACGATCAGGGAGAAGCGCGCAGCATGAGGAGAGTGTTTCATGTGGAACACTCGTTGCACCATGTTTCGTGCGATTTGCCCTTGTTCCAGCCCCTCCGCAGCGTGCGCCCGAGAGAACATGAGTTCTCTCGGGCGGTGTAATCGAAGGCTTAGCCCAATCTGATGAACCGACGAGCCTAGCCGCGGCGAAGCGGGGCTCATGACGAACCAACGAGCGAGGCTGCCATCAGGCATCCTGACCCCACATCTGGGCTCACGGACGATTCAACCCACGCGGCCTCAAACCGTCCCGCAGGGATCGGGAGTGGAACTACACCTACGGATCAGCAACCTGCAGAGCTTCAACAATCTGAACCGCCCCGGGTTTCCCGGAGACTCCCACCTGTGGGAGGTTTGGAGGCATGGGCACACCGAAGCGTGGGGAGTTCTCGCCTGAAGTCCGGAAGCGGGCCATCCGGCTCGCGCAGGGGCAGGCTGGGCAGTATCCGTCGCAGTGGGGGGCGATCCGTGCCATCGCCCCTAAGCTGGGCGTGACGAAAGAGACGTTCCGACGATAGATCCGGCAGGCGGAGCGAGATGAGGGGCGGCGGCCGTGCCGCTCCTCCCCGGCTGGCACGCCGAACTGCACCTCGAAGCGGATGACACCAGGCGATTCGCGTGGACGCACGACGGCATCCCGCTCTCAGCCTCCGATGCGGCGCAGATCGTTCCCTTCGTGGCGGCATATGTTGCGGACGCCCGCGCCCTCGTGGTCGCGTGCGACGCAGGGATCTCCCGTTCACATTCCGTCGCCGCGGCGCTCGCGCACCTATTCGCGCTGCCGTACCAGTGGACGGTGTTCGAGCCGGTCGCCTTTGCGGCCGTGCTCACCGTGGGGGCGGCGATACGTCGAGACGGTCCCGCGCGCGAGGTCGCGACCGAGCCCTGACCGTGGGGCTCGCAGGCGTGAGTCGTCGCCACAGCGACGAGCGTCACGTCACGTCATCCTCGGGCGCGTGCTCGGCGCACGCAGCGACCCACGCGTCATCCCACGGGCGCCAGCGGGCCGGCGCGCCGCATCGGTAGCAACGGAGCTCACCGCGCGCCTCACACGCCCGATACGGGTGCCGGGTCACCGCTATGGACGCCTCGTGGTAATCGGCGGCCCCTTGCGTCAGCGCCGCCCGTCCCCGGCCAGCTGGCGGTGCAGCGTCTCGACTTGCCAGCGCGCGACGGTGGGGTAACCGTCGAGCCTTACGCGTCATCTGGCATTCCACCGAGAACGACATTTCCGCTTCCGATCTCGGCCGATTCGCACCATTTGATTTTCCAGCCGTTTCGGCCCGGGATCGGTAACTGTCGAAAGCAGTGAAAGTTAGGGGTTCTCGAGCCAGTCGCCGAGTCGCCCCGTGTGACCCGAGGGGGGACCTGCGTTCATTCCGGGGGAACTACTCGACGTGGAGGTCCACGCGGTCAGTCACGTCGGCGCCCCCTAGATCGCCACCTTATCGCCCGACGCGGCGGACGGCCGGCTAGGCGTGCAGCTGTGTCACCGAAGGCAGCGTAACGCATTGTGGCGCTTGGACATATGCCTGCAATCCTTTACCGGACCCGACCGTGACCGAGTGCGACCGGAGTGCGTCTTGCTGTACAGTGCAGTGAAAGGTGTAAACCTTTCTGCACAATATGCCGTATTGTTTTCTGTCAACCACCGAGTAGACTACCCGCCATGCGGCTTCAGAATGCGCCACTAGTCCACGTGCTGGCGCAGGTGGCGTTCTCGCCCATCATCCGGATCGAGGAGCACGTTGAGGCGTTCCGGGAGGCCCTCCACGCGATGGGCTTCCCGTGGGCCCAAGCCGGCTTGGTCCAAGAGTTCACCTTCGTGGCGGAGTCGGGCGACACCCCGAAGCCGCCCGTGGTCAGCTCACGGCCGCGGTGGGACTACTGGACCGCGGATCGGCGCACGAGCGTCACGCTGACGGAGCGGACGCTGGCGGTGCAGACGACCGACTACAGCTCGAGGGAGCCCTTTCTGCGGCTCTTCTACGATGTTGTGGCGGCGGGGGCGATGGCGTTCGCCGGCGCCCAGCTCGTGGTCGAGCGCCTCGGGCTCCGCTTTACAGATGTTGTGCGGGTCGCGCCCGGCGAGCGCTTCAGCGAGTATGTCGATCCGGGGCTCCTCGGCTTCCCGTGGCGCGCAGCGCCTGGGCTCCAGGCCCGGGGGGCGGGGCTTCACACCGAGACCCTCGGCCAGACCGCCGTCGGTCTCTTCTTGATCCGGTCGTCGGTCCTGCCCCCGGGCCAGATCGCGCCGGCGGACCTGCTCTCGCCGGGGCTCTTGTTCCCGCCCGTGCGCGAGGAGGTCGCCGCCCAACCGGCCCTCGCCCTTGACTTCGATCACTTCATTCCGTTGACCCAGCCCCCCTTCAACGGCCACCCGCCGATGGCGTTGGATGCGACGGCGGTGCTCGCGCTTGTGCGCCATCTGCACGCGGGCCATCGTGAGGCCTTCGAGGCGGCAAGCACCCCCCATGCGAAGCAGCGCTGGGGCCCCGAGGTCGCGTAGCAGGCCCGCGATCCCTCCCTCGCCCCGACGTCAGCCCCCAGAGAGTTACCGATGACCGCGCCCCCGCTCGACCGTAAGGACGCGACTGACGAGTTGTACGACATCGAGCTGCTGCGCGCGCTCCGCAACGCGCCCCGCAGTGTCGTGACGGAACTCCCCACCACGCCCGCCACCGATCCGTGGATGGCGCTCGTCCGCGACGTGTGCGAGCAGAACCGACGGGTGGGAGGCATGCACGCCGGCCTGCGCATGCTGCACTCGGGGACCTTCGCGTTCGTGGTCTCGTTCGCTCCCGCAATCACGGGCGGGACCGGGTCGACCGTCGAGCGAGCGGGTCGCGAGCGTTCGGACCACGTATCCTCCGCGCGCGCGGCCGTGTACATCGCGCCTGTCCGCCGTCGGGACAATGTCGCTGCCGAAGCGCCGGCGGCCGTCGAGGTGGTGCCGGCCGTAACGGCGGGCGAGCAGGTCGAGGCGGCCAAGGCGGCGCTCGGCCTCACCACCACCGACGTCGCGCGGATTCTCAATGTGTCCCGGGCGACCGTGCACGCGTGGGTGCGCGGCGAGGTGGCGGTGCCGCAGGAGCGGGCAGTGCGGCAGCGTCTCTACGACCTCGCGCAGCTCGCGCAGGAGTGGACCGGCCGCACCGGCACGTCGCTCGGGCGGCTCGGGCACGCTCCCGTGCTGGACGAGGGCGTGTCGCTCGTCGCGCTCCTCGTCGCCCCGGTGTGGGATCCCGCTGCGGTCCACCAAGCGCTGGACGTGCTGGCCACGTGGATGAAGTCCACGAACGACGCGTATGTGCAGCGCCGGCCGGTCGGCACGGGGACGGCGAACGCGACGCCGGAAGACGTGGCGGCAGCCGAGGGCGTGCAGATCCGGCGCAAGCTGCACCGACTGCGCGCACTCCGTCATCGCGGATGACCATGCGACACCACCTGGCTAGTCGTCCGTCGCACTGGGCGGCCGCGCCGTCATCGGCGCAGGCGTCCCGGCGCGCGGCGGCACTTATGCATGGCTGCAGCGCCTGACGGGCCGCCGGCCCCGCCCCTCGCTGCCGCTGCGGCGAGCGGGCCCGCCGCGCTGACGGTCGCGCAGGTCCGCACCGCGCTCTTGAACCACGGGTGGGGGCAAGGCTGCGTCCTACCGGACGCACTCCGCGCGCACGTGCAGCGCATCCCGTTTGCGCCTGCTGCGACGGATGACGAAATCGCCATCGTCATCACACAGGACTGCGACGCGATCAACGGTGACTGCGCGGCGGAGCCCGCCCTCGAAGTAGCGCTGGCGTGCTCCATCGCCAAGATTGACCCCGACTGCAAGGTGCTCAGGCACCCGCGGCGCCTGCATGTGGACCTGCTGCGACTCGACGGGACGCGTCAGCCCGTCGAGGTCAGCGTCTGGCGGCGGGGGTTCATCGCGCGCGAGCTGCTCGTGACCACGGCGCCGGCGCAGACGTGGCGCGTGCCCGACGAGAGCTTGGGGCTGATCGTGGACCTCTTCCGACGGCGCGTGGACCGCGTCGCGTTCCCCGACGCGTTCATGGGGCGATTCAAGGCCGTCGCGCAGCGCCTTGAGCAGGTGGTCGCCACGCATGCCGCGGCCATTGCGAGCGTCCACATCGCGCTCAGCTCGTGGGAGGAACTGTCGTCCGACGAATCGTACGGCGTGACTATACTGCTGCTCGCGAGCACGCAGGCCGCCGCCAACCTTGAGGCGCTTGAGAAGCTCGGGCGAGCAATCAAGCCCCAGCTCCTAGCGAAGATGCAGAAGGCGCAGGGGCTCCACGACCCGGAGGTCCTGGTGCTGGCCCCGTCGCAGGTCACGCTCGCGGACATTCTCAAGTACGAGGAGTGGGACCACGAGGCTCTCCGGATCGGCCTCATGCTGGAGGAAAGCGCCGCCGCAATCACTGCTGCACCGGCCGCGCCGGCGCCTGCGGTGCCCGCGCCCGGCCTGCCGCCCTCCAATCCCCTCGACTAGGCTTTGTGTGACAGGGGGTGCTCGAGGCGTCGCACGAGGAGGCGGATCATGCTGATCTGCACGAGCGCCAGGTAGTGGATCGCGAGCTTCTCGTAGCGGGTCGCGACCGCCCGCGCCTCCTTCAGCGCGCCGACGGTGCACTCGATGGCGCCGCGGCGGCGGTACGCGGCGCGGTCGAAGTGCGGCTTCCGCCCGGGCCAGTGGGCGCGCTGGCGCACCTGGTCGGCGCGCTCCGGGATCACCGCCTGGATACCGTGCTGGCGGAGCCAGGCGCGGATCGCCGGGTAGCTGTAACCTTTGTCCCCGGTGAGCGCCGCTGGCCGGCGACGTGGCCGTCCGGGCCTGCGGCCCACGATGCGCACCGCGTCAAGGACGCGTGTGGCGTACCGACTCTCGTGCGCCTGCCCCGCGCTCAGCGCCACCGCGAGCGGCAGGCCCGCGCCGTCCGTGACGAGGTGCAGCTTGGTGGTGAACCCGCCGCGGCTACGCCCGAGCGCGTGGTCGGGTGGTTCGCCGAGGCGTACCAACTCGGGCCGGTTTTCCCCCCGCGCCCGCGGCGACGCGATGCGCCCGGACGTGGCTACCGTCGATGCACCAGAGCTCCCAGTCTATCTGCCCTGCCTCCGCTAACTCGCCCTGGAGCACGGCGAGGATGCGGTTCCATAGCCCCTCACGTGTCCAGCGGCGCTGGCGCGAGGCGACCGTGGACCACGGGCCGTAGCGCCCGGGCAGGTCCCGCCACGCGCAGCCCGTCGCATGCCGGTAAAGTATGCCGTTGAGCACGCGCCGGTGGTCGGCGTGGTACGTCCCCCTGGTCTCGCGGGCCGGCAGGAGCGGCGCGATGCGCGCCCACTCCGCCGCCGTCAGCTCGTGCCGGGCTGCCACCGAACCTCCCGCGTTCCGTCCGCTTCCGTGTTCTCCGCCTGATCCCCGCAGTCGACGTCTGACTACCCACTGCGGGCAGCGGAACTGAGATCTTGATTCCGAGACCGGGCTCCGCAACGGCCACTGCCTGCGTTTCACCGCGGGCCGGAGCAGCAGTGAGGCCTTCGCAATAGCCACCCGAAAGTGATAGAGGCGACTCCTGATGCGCCGCTCGCGGCTACGCGGCGATGACGCGCGCTCGCGCGCCCGCCGGCGGGCCAGGCGCCGCGCCGGCGCGTGCAGCCGCGCGCTCGGCGACCTGCTGGGCGACGAAGGCCGCGTCGGCGCCGACGCCGCCGAGCAGCGCGGAGGTCATCCGGTGCTGGAAGCGCAGCCCCACGAAGTACAGCCCGTGCACGTCGGCCGCCACGCCGCGCCGGTGCCGCGGCAGCCCCCAGGCGTCGAGCACCGGCAGGTCGATCCAGCCGAAGTCGGGGCGGAAGCCAGTGCACCAGACCACCGCGGCCGGCCGCAGCACGTCACCCGGACCGCCCGCGCGCCCGGCGCCCGCCCCGGCGACGGGGAGCCCGCCCTGGGCCGCCTCGACGCGCCCGACGCGCACCACGCCGGCCTCGCGCAGCGCGCGCTCCGGGATGCCGATCAGCGCGTCGCCCTGACGGCGGGCGCGCGCGCGGAGGCGGCGGCCGAGCGTGGTGTCCACCGTGGCCCGCGTCATCAGCGGCCACGTCCACTGGAACAGGTCGCGGCCGAGCAGGCGCCGCGGCAGGTGCCCCGTGTCGCGCCCCGCGAGCCACACGGTGCGGGTCGCGGCGAGTTCGAGGGCGATCTGCGCCCCCGAGTTCCCCGCCCCGACGACGAGCGCCGGGCCGTCCGGCAGGTCCGACGGGCGGCGGTACGCGCTCGAGTGGAGCTTGCACGATCTCCGGCGCGAGCGCCGCGGCCACGGGCGGGACGGCGGGCCGGTGGAACGGCCCCGTCGCGACCACCACCTGGTCGGCTTCGACGACGCTGCCCCGCGCCCCGCCCGCGCGCACCACGAACCGCGCCCCGTCGTCCGTGCGGGTGACCGACTCGACGCGCGTGTCGTGCTGGATGGGGAGCGCGAAGTGCGAGGCGTAGCGCGCGAGGTAGTCGGCCACCTCCTCCCGGGTCGGCAGGTGCATGGGCGCCGCGGGGAACGGCAGCCCCGGGAGCCCGCTGTAGGCGGCCGGGGTGAAGAGCCGGAGCGAGTCCCAGCGCCGCCGCCACGCCTCGCCGGGCCGCGGCTCGGCGTCGAGGATTATGAAGTCCTGGCCGCGGGCGGCGAGCTGCTGGCCGACGGCGAGTCCGGCCTGCCCGCCGCCGACGACGACGGTGCCGACGCGCAGGGGCAGCCCCGGCGAGGGCAGGGAGAGGTCTGGCGTCATGGGCGTCCTCATGGAGGCCTAACAGGGGGTGGGTATACGAGGAATGTCGGTCGGTGACGGTCGGTGACGGCCGGTGTCGGCCAGTGACGGCCGGGCGAGCCGCGCGGCCGTGGACCGGGCGGCCTCAGGCCGCGGGGCGCGGGGTGGTCACGGCGCGGGGCGCCGCGAGGAAGGCGCGCAGTTCGGCGTGGAGGGTCGCCCACGCGGCCGGCTCGATGGGGAAGTGGCCCGCGCCCTCCAGCTCCACCATCCGCTTCGGGGCGGCGAGCCGCGCGTAGGTGGCGTGTGTGAGCGCCGCCGGGAGCCAAGGGTCGGCGCCGGGGTGGACGACCAGCACCGGCGCCGCGGTGAACCGCTCGGGCGGGACGGCGAAGCGCATGCGGACGAACGAGCGCAGGAGCCCGAGCCGCACCCACCGCCGGCCGATCAGCGGGTCCTCGCGGATCACCCGCACGAGGCGCGGGTCGTGGCTGATGTGGCCGAGCGCCACCATGTGGCCGATCCGCACCGGGATCGGGGCGATCACCGGCGCCGCCAGGTCGCCGAGCGGCAGGAGGAGGCGCGCCTTCCACCACGACCCCGCCGCGGCCCGCACGACGTCGGGCGACGCCGGGTCACCGAGCATCGTCACCGCGATGCCGTCGACCGGGGCCCCCGCGGCCGCGGCGTTGTACGCGACCCAGCTCCCCACGCTGTGGCCGACGAGGAAGACGGGCGCGCCGGTCTCAGCGCGGAAGCGCACCGCCATGTCGTGCACGAGCGCGGTCCACTCGGCCACCATAGTGCGGGCGTCGGTCGCGCGGGGGTCGGCCGGTGTCGTGAGGCCATAGCCGGGGAGGTCCGGGGCGACCACGCGCCAGCCGTCGGCCGCGAGCTCCGGCCCCGAGGCCATGACGAGCCGCCCGTTGCCGCCTCCGCCGTGCACGACGATCACCGTCCCGCGGGCGACGCCGGCGGGTTCGAGCCGGTGGAGGTGCACCGCGTGGCGCCGCCACGCCCACCGCTCCTCGACGAGCGGGGCCGCCACGAGGGCCGCCCCGCCGTCCGGGAGGGACGGCAGGTACCGGCGCCAGTAGCCGTGCTCTGCGTAGGTGCGCGGCAGCCCGGGCTCGTGAGTCACGCGCGCCTCCCATGCGGCGCCTGGGCGGCGCCAGTGCCCGCGGATGCGGCGGATTCGACGCAGACCCTGGCCACGCGGACGGCGAGGGCCGGCCGAAGCACCCGGCGGTGGCCGGGGCCGGCCGGGGTCGCGGACAGGGCAGGCGAACAGCAGGAAGTGCTCACGAAGAGGGATGGGCGAAGGCCAGGTCTTGAGGCGTGTGGCGAGGACACACGCCTACTGTGCATCCTGTAGCGACTACAAGGTCAACCCCCCAGACTGCGGCCGGCCGTGTGGAGCCCGCCGAAGGTCTCCCCGCCCGCTGCGGGCGCCACTCCGGTGGCGCCTCCCCTGGTGATCGGCGGGCTCGCCGCCTGCGCTGGGACGACGCCTGCCGGACGTCGCGCCTCACGGAGTGTCCGGCCGGCGCGCCGAGTACAGCGAAATCGAGCCCGTAGGCGTGGGCACCACGTCGCGCTCCGCGACGTCGGCGAACCCCGCGTCCCGCATCAGGCCAGGCAGCACGCCGCGCGCGTTCGGCGTCGTGTCCGCCGCGCCGTCGACGGCTTGGATGATCCGGAAGAGCCCGCGCATGAGGCGCGTGCGCTGCAGCCCGTAGTCCGCCACGGCGAGGGTGCCCCCCGGGCGCAGCGCCGCGAAGGCGGCCGCGAAGAGGGCGCGCTTCACGGGCATCGGGCATTGGTGGAAGACGAGCGAGGACACGACGGTGGTGGCGCGCCCGGCGCCGACTACCTCCGGCAGCCGGTCCCCCATCGCCTCGTGCCAGGTCACGTCGACGCCCGCGCGCGCCGCCTTCCGGCGAGCGATGGCTAACACCGCGGGGTCGGGGTCGACGCCGTGCACGGCGGCCCCCGGATACGCCCGCTTGAGCCGGACGGCGAGGGTGCCCGTCCCGCAGCCGAGGTCCACGACCACGCCGCCGGGTTGGGGGGCCGCCAGCGCGACCAGTGCCGCGCGCCACCAGCGCTCGCGGGTGAACAGGGCGATAGCGGCGTCGTAGGCCGCGGTCCACCCGAGGCGGCCCAGGGCGGGCGTGAACGGGGGTGGGTCCGCCGGGGCGCCGCCTGCCGCCGGCCTCGCCGGCGGGGGCGGTCCCGGGGGTGAGCCGTTGGGCACGATCCGACGTGGGTGGAGGGTGGGATTCAGGGGTTCGCGCTAGGCGCGGGCGCCGTGTTCGACGGCCTCGCGCAGGTCCGCCCGCGCGTCGCGGACAATGGCCCACGACGACTGCAGGAACAGTCCGGCGATCACGACTGCGACCACCAGATCCGGCCAGGCCGAGCCCGTCCAGGCCACCAGCCCCGCGGCGACGACCACGGCGACGTTCCCAATCGCGTCGTTGCGCGAGAACAGCCAGACGGCCCGCGCGTTCGCGTCGCCCGTGCGGTGCGGGATGAGCACCAAGGCGGCCGCGACGTTCACGACCAGGGCGAACCCGCCAAAGACGCCCATCAGCTCCGCCTCGGGTTGCTGCTGCATGAGCACCCGGTAGGCGGTGCTCACGAGGACGCCCAGGCCGAGCGCGCCGAGGAACAGGCCCTGGATGAGGGCCGAGCGGGCACGGGCCCGCAGGCTCCACCGGATGGCGAGAAGTCCGAGGAACGTGATCAGGCCGTCGCCGAGGAAGTCGAGCGCGTCGGCCTTGAGGGCCTGCGACCCGGAGAGGAATCCGCCGACCGCCTCGACGACCCCGTAGCCGACGTTGAGCAGCACCACGATCCAGAGCGCCCGCCGGTACCCGGGCGTGATGTGGCTCAGATCCTTCGGCAGGTCGTCCGGGTCTCCGTCGGCGTCCCCTCCCGGCGACGCGGGACGGGCCGCGCCGCCGGGCGCCCGGTCCGGCGGGTCGAGGCGGTTGAGCTGGTAGCCGAGGCCCGCGACCGCGCGCTCGACGCTCGGGAGCACCCCACTGTCCGCGACCCTCGCCGTCAAGATCTGGGAGGCGACCGACACCCGCACGGTCTCCACGCCGGCGACCCCGCGCGCCGCCTGCTCGATCTCGGCGGCGTCGTGCGCGCAGTCCATGCCGGTCACCCGGTAGCGTACCGGGTTAGGCGTCGGGCCAATCACCGGGTCGTGCACGGCGTTCGGGGGGGCGTCGCTCATCGGTCCTCCCGATGCCCGAAGCCGAGCCGCACGCCGGCGTTGACGGTGAAGCCGGTGAGCTCCGTCCACGCGTCCGTCGCCCACCGCCCTCCCTGGCCGCGGCTGGGCAGCAGCAGCGGGTCGAACCGGGTCTGTCGCACGTTGGTCAGGTTCTCCAGGTTGACGAACAGCCGGGCGACGCCAGCCGGCGTCGCGAACGCCCGCTCGCCTAACAGCCCCACGACGACGTACGGTCGGCTCTCGGCGCGGTACGGGTCGTTCTCGAGCGTCTGCCGCCCCGTGTAGTAGACCTCGAGCCCCACGCGGCCCATCCCCTCCTGCTCCAGGGTCGTGACGACGCCCGCGGCGTGCCGGGGCGTCAGCGGCACCTCACGGCGTGCGCAGGCCGCGCCTGCGGACGCGCGATCCGGGTCGCACTCCCTCGAGCGCAGGTACGTGTACGTGCCCGTGATCCGCAGAGACGGCGCTTCCTCACCGCCGGGGAGCTCCTCGCCCAGCGGGTGCACGAGGCGCGCGAGGAACTCGCCGCCCCAGGTGCGCGTTGGTAAGGGGGCGTTTTGCAGGGCGATGCGACGCGCGCCGGCGGCCGTGACGCCGGCGGCGTCCACGACCGCGAGCGGGTGCGCGATGCGCGAGCCGAACGCCGTTACGTTGACCTCCAGCCGGCCGAGCGCCGTCGCGACGGGCCCGCCGACGTCCAGCGAGGCGCTGCGCGCCCGCTCGGCCACGAGGCCCGCCAGCGGGGCCAAGGGAGCGAGCCCCGTGGCCTCGGTCTCCTCGGTGAACGGCGTGGGGGCAAACGCCCCCGTGCCGCCCGAGAGCCGCGTCGTCCAGCCGGCGAGCGCGCCCTCACTCGGCCGGCGCAGGAGCGCCGAGACCCGCGGGTTCACGAACGTGCCGTACGCGTTGTGCGCGTCGAGGCGCGCGCTGGCCGAGAGCGACAGCCAGGCAGCCGGGTAGACGTCGAGCTGCGCGAACGCCGCAGGGACCGTGAACGTGTAGTCGAAGCCGGCGACGTCGGCGTTGCGGTAGGCGTCCTGCTGGAGCGCGGCGCCGAGGACCGTGGTCACGGGTCGGCCGCCGACGACGCGCGGGACCGTCAGGGCCGCCTCGCCGAACCAGGTGCGGTGCCGGTCTTCCTCCCGGACCGCGCCGAACCGGTGGCCGTGGCGCTGCTCGACGGCGGAGCCCCGCACGGTGAGGATGGACCCGCGGAGCGCGCCGATGCCGGCCAAGCCTCCGGAGTCCGGGGCCACCCATCGCGCGAGCCCGCCCACGTCCGCGCGCCGCGTGCGCAGCGCCTCGCCGTACGGGCCGCCGTCCGGCACCGTGCGGCCGTCGAGCGTGCCGCCCGTCCGGTTCTCGGCGGTGACCCCGCCCGTCAGGAACGCCGTGCGCCCGCGGCCGTCGTCGAAGTAGAAGCGGGGCCGGACGACCGCGCGCTCGTACCCGGGCATGTCGGTCCAGCCGTCGCCGTCCAGGTCGTTCCGCCGCTGCTGGTGCGCGCCGGCGAGCAGCGTGTACCCCCACCGCTCCGACGCGGGCCCGGACAGGAACGCCACCCCGTCGGTGCCGCCGCGCGAGGTCTGGTTCACGAGCGCCGTACCGTCACGGTCGTCGCCGGGGCGTCGGCTCACCAGGTTGATCACGCCGCCCAGCGCCGAACTGCCGTAGAGTGCCGACGCGCTGCCCTTGATGATCTCGACGCGCCCGAGGTCCACCGGCGGGATCTGCAGCAGCCCGAGCCCGCCCGCCTGGCCGCCGTAGAGCGGCAGCCCGTCGGCGAGGATGAGCGAGTACCGGCCGCGGAGCCCCTGGATGCGAACGTTGGCGCCGCCGAGAGACGGGTTGGTAGTCTGCACCCGGAGCCCGCTCGTCTCGTTGACCATCATGGCGATGTCACCCGGCGTCATCGCCACCTTCTCGGCGATCTCCTCCTCGTCGAGCACCTCGACCCGAAGCGGCGTGTCCTCGATGCGGCGCTCGCCGCGCGTGGACGTCACGACGACGGCCTCGAGGGCCGACCCCTGCTCGGCGAGCCGCACCACGATGGCAGTGTCCTGACCCGCGCGCAGCGTGAGCCGCGTGGTGTCGGGCCGGAAGCCAATGCGCGCCGTGATGATCGCGTGCGGCCCCGCAGGGAGGCGTAGGGTGGCCGCCCCGGACGCGTCCGTGGGTGTCCCTGTGCGGCCGCTCCGGACCACCACGCCCTCGACGGGCACGGTGTCCCGCCGGACCCGCACGCGCAGCGTGGCGAGGGTATCGCGGGCGGTCGCCGCGGGCTGGGCGGCGGCGGGGCGCCCCGGGGCCACGGCAGCAACGACAGCCACGCTGAGTAGGACGACGCGGGGCAGTGGGCCCAGGTAGGGATAGGGGCTCAGATGGCGAAGGGTTCGCATGCCAGTATCTTGCACCCTGTAGCAACTACAAGGTCAACCCCCGCACGATACCCGGCCATGTCGAGCCCGCCGACCGTCCCTCCGCCTCCCGCGGCCGCCACCCTGGTCATCGGCGAGCTCGCCGCATGCACGGGAACCACACCCGAGACGATCCGCTACTACGAGCGCGTCGGCGTGCTCCCCGCGCCCGCCCGCGCCGGCGCGGGACGGTACCGGCGGTACGGCGCGGTCGACGTCGAGCGGCTCGGGTTCGTGCGGCGCGCCCGGGATCTGGGCTTCTCGCTCGACGAGGTGCGGGACCTGATGTCGCTGTCCGACGACCCCGGACGGCCGTGTGCCGACGTCGACCAGCTCGCGCGCGCCCACCTGGCGCAGGTCGAGGCGAAACTCGCGCAACTCGCGGCCCTCCGGACCGAGCTGATACGCGTGATCGGTGAGTGCCGCGGCGGACGCGCCGTCGCCGACTGCCAGATCCTGCGCACCCTCGGCAACACCTGGGATGTGTCTGCGGGGGAGGAGGGCACCGCCCCTTGACTCTGGAGCGCGCTCCAGAGTGTAGGATTCATTTGTGACCATTCCCCCCGCCGCCACCTACCGTCCTCGGAACCCCGACACACGTGCGCCGGGCCGTGCGCCGGGCCGTGCGTCGGGCCATGCGGGTGCCCCAGTGAGTGAGGCCCTTCCCCAGGCGCTGAGGGGGTCTCACCGAGGCGACGTGCTCCGCATCGGCACCCTCGCCGCCCGGACGGGCGTGAGCGTCGATGCGCTCCGGTATTACGAGCGGCGTGGGCTGCTGCGGCCCACCGGCCGCCGCGCGAGTGGCTACCGCGAGTACCCGCCCGAGGCGGCGGCCTTGGTGCGGTTCATCAAGCGCGCCCAGGCGCTCGGCTTCACGCTCGCTGAGGTCGAAGAGCTCGTGCGGCTGCGGGACGACGCGCGGCGGCCGGCGGCCGCGGTCGCAGCGCGCGAGGTGGCCGCGGCCAAGGTCCGCGACATCGACGACCGCGTCCGGCAGCTCCTGGCGCTCCGCGGCGCGCTGGCCGACCTCGTCGAGACGTGCGAGGCGACCTGCGGACCCGACGGCCCGACAGACGACGCGAGTTGCCCCATCATCGGCGCCCTCGACGAGGCGCGCGACGACGAGGCGCTTGACGACGCGGGCACGACCCCAGGCGACGCGCTGGTCCGCCTAGGCTTCCAAGAGCAGGACCTTCCCCCATCCAACCCGAGGTCACGACGATGACGACCGCTGACTACGCTACCCGCACTGACACCTGCTGCACCGACGCGTGCTGCTGCGACTGCCCGTCCTGCACCTGCGGGTGTGACGGCAGCCCGTGCTGCGGAAAGTGCTGCTGCGACTGATTGCCGGCCACCTTGTAGAACGTTGCACGACCGCCGAGTGACCAGCCGGCGTTCCTACAACTAGGGGTTTCGAGCACTGCTCGAAACCCCTCCCAGACGAGACGTGCGCGCCCCGGTCGAAGCGTACCCTCCACTCCGCGCCACGGGCCGCGGCGAGCTGAACATGTAACCGCATGGCGGGCGCCAGAGCCCCGAGTTCCGACGCTCGTTCCACACCCTGTCGCACAGAGCCTAGGACAGGCAGGCGAGGCTGCGGGCGGCGGCCGGTGGACCGGATCAGTTCTGATCCGGATCGAGGAGGATCCGGATCGGGCGAGGCAATCCGGATCGCTGTCGATCCGGATCGACCACGGCCCAGTGGGAGCGAGGAAGCCACAGATGGCCGTTGCACCCGGCCGGATCGCCCCGCACGCGTCCAGAGTGGGCGCCCCCAGCCGAGCCGCCCACACTATCCACGCTGACCCCGTGCGCTCGCCAAGTGGCCGAGCCGCCGGCCGGCCAGCCCTCCGGCATGACCGGATCGACCGACCGGCCCAGCGCAGGAGTGAACGGAAGCACAGGTGGCCCAATGAAGCGGGTGGAACCCGGATCGGATCGGTGGATCGAGTTGGTGGAGACCGCGCGGTTGCTGCAGCAGCGGGGAGCGCTCACGTACCGGCGGCTCCGACAGGAGGCGGGGTGCAGCGGCGAGGTCGCCGGTCGAGTGCTGGCGGCGCTCCGGGACGACGAGGAGCTGGCGGCCGGCGCGGATGGGGAGGTCAGCCTCCAGCGGGCGTCGTCGTCCGGCGAGGCGTTCGACGGCCCGGTGGACGACGAGTGGAACGCCGCGGTGCTCACTCTCAAGCGCCTGGTGCTGAAGGCGCGCCGGGAGCTCGGCGCCCAAGTGGCCGCGAGCCGCGACGCCGAGCTGCGTCGGCTGCAGGAGGTCGAACAGGAGCTGCGCGCCGACCGCGACGAGCTCGTGGATGACCTGAACAGGGCGAACGCAGTCGCGCAGGAGGCTTCCGCGCGAGCGGACGACGCCAGTACCGCCCTCGACGTGGCGCGCCGTGACCTCGACGAGCTGCGCGGTCGGTGCGACCGTGCCGAGGAGGAGGTCGGAGAGCTCCGCGCCAAGGTGCTCCTGCAGCAGGAGCGCGCTCAGGCCGACGCGGTCGCCGTCGCCGAGCAGCTCGCACGTCTGCAGGTGGACCTCGAAGCTGCGCGAGCACGGGCGGACCGCGCGGAGGCGGAGACCGCCCGGCAGCGCGATGTCACCCTCGAGGCGAAGTCCGCCGCCAGTCGCTTGGAGGGTGAGCTCGCCGCCACGGAGCGGGCGCGCAAGGAGCTGCAGGACCAGGTCACCGCCGCGAGCGCGAGCCGCCTGCGGCGCACGAGGGCGCAGAAGCCCATGGCGACTGACGTCAAGTAGTGTCTACGCCGCCCCCGGCGTGCACGACCTTCCCCGTGCGCGCCGGGGCTACGGCTCTTGTTGTTGGCCCGTGCACGGACACCGGCCAAGGTCTCGGTGGCAACGCGTTGTCGTGACCCGACTTGACCCGATTACCGCGCTGACCGCTGGTTGAGTTGTTCGGTTCGGACACCTGAATCTCGCCGATGAAGAAGATGTCCTAGCCGTACAACGCGCTGCCCTAAGTGCGTGACCCGGCGTGACCCGAGCCGTGGGCTCCCCGCGCCCGCACAAGCGCCTCGCCGCCCCCCGCCACCAGCGGGCAGCCTGCCTCCGCGAGGACACTCGCGTCACCACCTCAAGATCGGAGGCAGCATGCAGCGGAACCGAACGAACAAGGATCATGGCCCGTCACGTCGTCGAACCAAGGCGGCCCGGAGCCTCACGCACCGCCTTTCTCTCGCCCAGCCGATCCGCTTCGCGGATCTCCACGCGCTGGTGCAGCCGCACCTGCGTGCCGGGCTGACGGCCAAGTGTCTCGGCGAGGACGGGCACTGGGGCACATGGTCGGCCAGCACCGTGCAGTCCGCATGGAGCGACGTCCACTCTGGTCTCGTGCACGCCGCACTCTCGACCCTCACGCCCGACGAGGCGAGCGTCGGGCGCGCGCGCTACGCGCTCGAGCACGGGCCGCAGGGAGCCGACATCCGGGCGCTCCTGCACCGCGTTCCCGAGGCGGTGGCGTCGTTGCGGAGCACGCCCGACTCGCGCCGCACCGCCCGCACGCGGGCAAGTCGGCTCCTAACGGCTCTCGTGTCCGGCTTTAGTGACAAGGCGCCCGTGCGTCTTCGCACCTCGCGGCTCAGCGAGGAGTGGCAGCAGGTGGTCGCGGCGGTGCGCGCCCATCGCCCGGCGGTCACCGAGGGGGTCGTCACGGGCCTGATGCACCTGGCGGTCGCCTGCACTGCGGCGGGCTTCCAGCCGGACGAGCTGCCGAATGAACCGCTCGCCTTGGGGAAGCGCCTCGCGACGCTTGTCCCGAAGCGCCAGACTCGGTTCGCCGTGCGGTCCGCCTTGGGACAACTGGCGGCCCTGCAGGTCCCCGGGATTCCGCACTGGCCCGTGCCCGCACGGCTCGTCGCCAGCCGTCGGCTCGCGGGGACCGTCGCCGGCCATCTGGACATCGCGCGTCCAGTCGTCCCGGCGCTGGTCGCGCTCGTCGAGCGCTGGCAGGCGCTGCGGCGCACCGGGGGCATCGCCTGCTCGGACACGACGTTGGACCACATGGAGGCCGCACTCCTCCGCATCGTGGCCTTCGCCTTCCACGCGGCACAGGCGGGGGTCGTCCCTCACGACCTCGCGCGTACGACGCGCCTCTGGCGGTGGTGGACTGAGCCGCTCCCGATCTATCTCAATGAGCACGAACTGCAGCAGCGCGACGCGGTTCACGACGACTCCCTGCTCGGCGAGACCGAAGCCACGCCTGACGGGCTCCCTGCCCTCCTAGCCGTGCTGGTGTGGGCAGCCCGCACCGGCCTCCTGCTCAAGGCGTCCCCCGGGCTCTCGAGCGGCCTCGTGCCCTCCGTCCGCGCCGACGCGGACGCGGCGTGGCGCGCGGCGCAGCATGTGGCGGCCGTCCACACCAAGGGCCGAGTGCTCGCGCCGAAGGCGGCCGCCGAGCGCGCACAAGCGGAGGCGGCATGGCGCACGGCGCGCGAATCGCTCATGTCCGTGCTCGGCACCGAGACTCCCGTCAAGAACAAGCGCGAGGCCGCGACCATGTTCTCGCTGCCCTGGGCACTCGCCTTTGCGCTGCCTTGGTGGACCGAGTGCGAGCTGTCTCGCCTGCGGGCAGTGTGCGACGGCATGCGAAGCCGGCTTGATGCGCAGAAGGGCGAGCGGATTGAGCGCGGGAGGCAGGGGGGCGAGTCGCACCCGGAGCTCGACCGAGCCGAGGAGGCCTATCGCGAGGGCCTGCGGCAGTGGCTCGCCTTTGCGGCATTCGTCGGCGACCCCGTGCGCTGCCGCAATCACTGGGCCGCCCGCGTGGGCGTGCGCGAAACGGAGGTCACCATCGAGGCGACCTACGCGGCGGACGGCTCACTCGAGAAGATCACCCGGGTGGACTCGCACTACGGCGGAGCCGCAGTCGCGGTCACGCTCGGCAACGAGCTCGCGATGCTGAAGACGAGGAACTTCGGGCAGCGACACTGGCAGTGGCCTCGCGTTGCGGTGGACTACCGGTGGCTGGCCGAGTACCTGACGCACGTGTGGCTCCCCACGCTCAAGCGTCGAAGCTTGATCGCCGCCGACGCGACTATGCGGGAAGCACTGCACGCTGGCACGTTCGCGCTGTTCGTGACCGACGGCGGCAAGTGGCGGCGCCCGCGGCGGGGCAAGGTGACGCCAGGGGCGTACGCCGATGCCCACGGGCTCCGGGTGCGCTTCCGGGCTGCGCTGCTCGCCGCCATGCGTGGCATGCGGCTGGACGAGTACGGGATCATCGCCGATCCGATCCCGCTGAACGACGGCGAGGCCGCTCGCCGGTGGCCGTGGCTGCTCACCCCCCACGTGACACGCTTGTGGTGGGCGACGCACTGCCTAGGGGTCCTCGCGCTCGATGGAGTCACATTCGAGCGGTGCGACAGCATGGGACGCGTCACCCGATTCGAGCCGGACGCATTGGCCGCGCGCGCGACGACCGACCGCGTCAGCACCCTCAAGAAGGACTACTCGGTGCCCATCGACACCGCGAAGCACTCGGCCCTGAGCGAGGCCACCGACTGGCGCCATCCGCTGCTCCACCAGCGGCCCGTCATCGACTTCCTGGTGATGCCCGGCCGGCGTCCCAACTTCGCAGCCCTCTGGGATGCGTGGAGTCGTGCGGCGCGCGCGGGCGAGATCGAGCGAATGCCGCGCGCCCTCGCGATGGCCTGGATGCGGCGGCGGCAAGGGGCTGATGTGCGCATCATCGCGGTGCGGCGCCGAAAGCCGCACTGATTGGACGCTCGGCATCGCGGACACGCCGCGCCGTGCCTCTCGGAGGCGCGGCGCGGCGCTCGCATACTCGGTCCGCCCTCTTGTCAGCCGAACAGCTCGATCAGCAACGCCCGCCGGTGGGTGAGCACGAGGCGACGGGACATGACCCATGGGGCTGGACTGTCCGGCGGTGTAGGGAGCTCACGGCTGTGCTCAGCCGCAAGACGTTGAATCTGCAAGATGTCCTCCCATGCCGATCCAAGCAGCCGGCGTTGCAGGTAGCGGCGCGCATGACGCGGAAGCCGGAGGAGGTGGACAACCTCGCCGAAGGTGAGCCAGCGATGCTTGGTCAGTCGAGCTCGCGACGTTCGCGCAGCTCCAGCCGGGGTCGAGAGTGATGTCGTCATGCCTCGAGCGTACGGCAGCCGGCGAGCCGTCCGCGAGAGGCCCGACGGGGCGAAGTAGCCCCCCCCTCCGCGAAGGTGCTGGCTCGGGGCTGGTCGTCCACTCGCTGGTGTGCCCCCCATGCATCCGGTTCTCGCATCGGGCAGGTGACGTCCCTCGTAGCGTCAACCCGCGCGTGACGTCAGCGCAATCGCTCGACCGTCAAATCGGCGGGTTTGTCAGTCAGGCGGTGCGACGAACAAGCGTGTGGATGGCCGCTCCGATTCAGCACCGGCGCCCCCCGTGAGAGCGCGACACGCTGCGCCACGGCCGCTCCACAAGGGAGGGGCCACACTCCAATCAAGGAGAGTACGACATGGCGCTGCTTCCGCTGCTCCGCGCGCTTCAGGGCGCGCACAGCCCGCACACGGACCCCCGGTCCATCCGCTACTACGACAAGGCCATCGACACCCTGCTGCCTGTGTGCACCCGGCTGCTGCCGCGCATGGGGGCGAGCGACTGGACCGCGGAGGAGATCGCCCTCGACGTGGCGCAGGATGCGCTGCTGCCGTTGGTGCGCCGCGCCGACGCCTTCACCCACGAACGCGAGGTCACGGCGTACCTCACCCGCTCCGCTAGCACGCTGGCGCTCCGGTATGCGATCTCGGGCGGCGGCAGGGATCGCATCCGGCTGGGCGCGCCCGGTGATCTCACATCGCAGTTCGCCGCATGCCTCGTCCAGCCGACGCACGCGGTGAACCCGCGCGACGTGGCGATCCGCGCCGCCTGGGATGCCGCACTCGCCAACCTCCCGGCATGGCTGCAGGAGCTGGTGCGCCTCCGCTACGAAGCTGGCGCGGCGAACGCGGACATCGAGGCGGCGCTCGGCCTCTCGGAGCGCAGCATCCGGCGCTACCTGTCCATCGTCCGTCCGGTGCTCGTGCGCGTCCTCGCGCCCTTCGTGCGGGCGACTGGGCAGCACGGGCCGGCGCAGCCCGCGCCGGCGCCGCAGGTGTCGCTCCCGGCCCGTCGGGTGAGGCGCCGGGCGCGCGGCGCCTGACGCAGGAGGGTGCGCAATGTCCGTCGGTCGCTGCCTCACGGCTGACAAGCGACGCGCACCATCGGTGCCCCGGGCTGCATGGCGATGCGCGTTGGCGCCATGCAGCGCGGGCGCTGGAGGCGATGCGATACGACGCATCCGCCGTGAGCGCTCGCACGCGCGAGCGCACAAGCCATCGCCCTATGGCCGCCCGCTGTCTTTCGTATGCGAGGGGACGTGTGATCTCCTCGCGACGTGCCGCACAGTCCATTCGACTCGGAGGCTCCGCGTGACCCTGGTGCTCCCTGCCCTCACTTCGGCCCCGCCCCCGCGTGAGGATGCCCCCGCAGTCCTCGCGCACGTCCTCGCGGTCCTCAAGGCGACCGTCGTCGGTGACGATGGCGGCCCGCTCGAGCGGGCGCTCGCGCGCCTCGCCGTCCAGGCGACCGCGTGGTACTGCCTGGAACTGCCGTGGCGCACGCTGCTCGCTGGCCCGACGGGCAGCGGCAAGTCCCTCATCGCGCGCACTATCGCCGCGTCGCTCGGCGTCCCGATGGTTCGGTTCTGCGTCACCGACATGGCCGAGGCTACCTGGTCGGGGCCCCAGCTGAGTGACACGCTCCGCGCGCTCTGCGGCGGTGTCTCGTCATTCGCCGCACAGACCGATGGGGTCACCATCACGGTCCGTGATGTGGCGCCGCGCGGGATCCTCGTGCTCGACGAGATCTGCAAGCTCTCGCTGGCGAGCTACGGGGATCACCGGCACGAACGCGAGTCGGCCAGTTGGCGTCGCGGTCGTCAGGAGACGCTGCTCCCGCTGCTCGATCCTGAGGGGGTCGTGACGGCCGTCGCCGCGAAGGACGCGGTGCCGCTCCGCATCGAGACGCACAAGCTCGCGGTGCTTTCCACAGGCGCCTTCGCAATGCTGCCGACCGGCCACCCGATCACGAGTCGGACGCTCACCGAGGTCGGCTTCCTGCCGGAGCTTGCAGACCGCGTGGGGAGCGTCGTGTCGCTGCCGGGCGTAGACGCGCGAGTGCGCACGCACCTCGTTCAGGTTCGGCAGAGCGCCTACGACGCACTGGCGCGAGCGCTCGGGGTCCCGGACGCCCTCGTCGCGCTGTCCGATGCCGCCTCGAGCCTTGACATCGAGTCATTTGCCGGCCCGCGCAGCCTGGCCCACGCGGTCGAGGGGATCGCCTGCGACCGGATCGTGCGCGCGCTCCTCCCGTGACGACGTCCCATTTCCCACTGGAAGCGAGGAGGACAGCATGACGAACACGCGGTTCCCGTGCGACACGACCCCCACCCGGATCGGCGAGAGTGCGCAGGGCACGGTGGTGGTGGCCAGCATCGACCGCCGCACGACGAAGGACGGCAAGCCGTACGCGGTGATCGGCCTGGCGAACGCGTTGGGCAAGACGACGGTGCGCGTGTGGTCCGACCGCCTCGACGAATGGCGCGACGTCGGCGTCGGCACGCCGCTCCATGTGCGATGCTCCGCGGTGTCGTCATTCCCCGACGGCCTCGCGTGGAGTGTCGACGACCTCGCGATCCTGGCCGCCACGCACCCGGTGGCCGAGGAGAGCGTGCCTCCGTGCCCGGTGTCGGCAGAGCGCCTCTACGACCGCACGCGCGCGCTCCTAGAGCGTTGCTCGCCGGCGGCACTCGCGCTGCTTCACGTCCTGCTGCACACGGCACTCGAGTGGGGGGATGGGTTGCGTGAGACCATCGCAAACCGCTGGCGGCGGTGGCCGGCCGCCGTAGGGCATCATCACGCCGTGCGGCACGGGCTCTGGTGGCATTCCGTGCAGGTCACCGAGGGGGCGCTCGCGCTCGCGAGCGTGTTGGACGGTGATGGCCCGGTGTCGCTCAACACCGACGTCGTGGTGCTCGGCGGTCTCCTGCACGACGCGGGCAAGATCGACGAACTGCGTGCCGGTGGTGGAATCGGCGACGCCGGTCGACTGGCCACGCACATCCTGTGGGGCGCCGTGCGCCTCAAGGAGGCGCTGACTCGGGCAGAGCACGCTGGCTTCGTGATGACGCCCGAGCAAGGCACCCTCTTCGACGATGTCATGCACGTGGTCGCGAGCCACCACAATCTGGCCGAGTGGGGCTCGAATGTGCGCCCCGCGTCCCGAGAGGCGTGGCTCCTTCACGCCGCGGACTTGGCCTCGGCGCATGTCGAGAAGGGGGCGCAGGCCGCGAGGTCCGGAACGAGGGTCGCTGAGCACTGGGTGCAGCCCGTCGGCGGATGGGCGCGCGATGCGGTCCGCATCACGCCGGTGGCGAGCGACCGGTGTGCACCCGACGCGGTGCTCCCGACTATCGCGTGCCTCGTGGCGGACGACGTGCCTCCGGCCCCGCCGCCTGTGGTGACCGCAGCCCCCCCGAGCGGTCAGGACACGCTCCTGTCGTTGCTGGTCCCATTCCCCTCCGACGCGGAGACCCGAGCATGAGCACCACCCCCTCGTTGCCCCCCGCCCCCTCCAAGGCGATCACCGTCGACGCGCTCACCGGCGCCTACCTCCTGCGCGCGTTGCTGGACTCGGATCTGGCCCGCGGCCGCTCGCCGAACCCTCGCGTTGCCCGGTGGGCGGCGGACCTCCGCGAGACGCTCCGTGAGGTGCTCCCCGAGGAGACGGTGCGGCTCGTCGACCAGCAGGTCGAGGAGCTGGCGGGGGCGGTGGTACAGTCGGTGTGAGGCAGCGACCCCTCTCCGCACGACGACGTCACAGAAGAGCGCAGGCCCCCATCCTGCCCCAGCTTCCCCGGCGACGAGCGCTGGGTTGGAGTTGGCGCACGGATGGGGGCCGTTCTTGTCAGGTGGCGCGCGCTGCCTCAGTCGGGCTCTGTAGCAAGCGCTGGCATCCAGCGTTCCTCAGCGTTCTGCTGAAGGCCCCATGTGGTGCACAGCGCGCGAGCCAGTTCACTCGCCTCGGCAATGAGCTTCCAGCGCATTGCGCGAAAGAGAAGCGCAGCCACCTGTTCGTCATCCCAGCCGGAGAACGCGGCCTTCTGACGGGCAGCGTCGTGACGCATGGCCTGCATCAGTGTCGGGCAGAGCATGCGAACGCGCGACATCAGGTTGAACCGTTCCTGGAGGTACTCGGGCACACGGATACGTCCCGCTCGCGCGACACGCTTGCCGCGACGCGAGGCAGTGCTCGTATCTCCCTCCTTGCGCCGTTCGCGGAATCGCTGCTGACGGATGCGCACCTTTTCGCGCGCCTCCCAGTTGTCCTGCCGTTCGTAGAATGCCTGCGTGAGCTTGTTGCGCGAGCCCCCAGCCGCATTCAGACGGCGCGCATGCTCCTCGAGCAGGTTGTAGATGGTTCGCCGGCTGACACCGAGGCGCCGCGCCGCCTCGGACGCACCGAGTTGCTCGTAGAGAGCGACCGCCTGTAGGAGTCGAGTCCCGTGGGCGAGCGGCCCATCGGATGGCCTGCCAGACCGCCGACGCGTGCGAGGGGGCGTCCCGGCACGGCTTCTAGTCGAGGGGTCCTTTCTCGCCGACGGCATCTGGAGACGGGGACGGAGACGGGGAGGACGCGAGAAACAGATGAGTGCTCTGTTGGAGACTCCACTGGAGGAGGAGCGCCATACACCTGTGAAGATAACGACGCTTCGGGGACCTAGGCTGCCGGCATGACCTTCGCTGCCGGCCCGATGCACACGCCTGCCCCTTCCCAGCCCCAGTCGGTCACCGGACTCGGCCGTTGGGCTAGTTCGCCCGCCCGGGGGATGCGTGCGGAGGGCTTGGACGGTGGGAGTGCCGACATGCCGGACCGACCGCTCCACGCCGAGGATGCTCACGGAGAACTGGTCGCCCTTGCCGACGTCGCCGCGTGTGTGGACGCGGTGCTGAGTCGGTACCCGGACATGCTGTTGCAGGACGCGCGGGCCAGCTGGCTGCGTGACCAGATCGCGCGGCAGATTCTCGAAGAGGTTGCGGGGCTCCAGCGTGCAGTTGCCAGCACGCCTTCGGTCGTGGCTCAGGATCCTACGGCCCCGAGCACCAGCGAGGGGCACCGACGTCGCGACCTGGTCGAGCCGTCGACGGCCCCGGGCACACTTGAGCGAACGACCGCAGCGCCGTCGGCCTCGGCCAGAGTCCTCATGGATGGGTCCCCGGACGCGAGCCCACCCGTCCACTCGCAGGCCCCCGCGCAAGGCGAATACTCGTCCTTCGCCCTTGCCGGATCCCCGATGCCTAGCGACACGCCAGCATCGAGTTGCGCTGCGGCGTCCGAACAGGAGCCGGCGCCCCCCCGCGCCACACCGCACGCTGTGAGTACCGCGGACGCCATCGCCATGCGATGGCAGGCGCTCTTCCCGCGGGAGCGCACGGCGGGTGGCGACAGGTTCGAGATCGCCGCTGCCGTCGGTATCCCACGCGCACGGGTCTACCGCCGTTCATGCCCCGCCGTCGCCTCGTCCGATTCCGGCATCTCGCACCCTGCGGACGCCGCCTGACCATCGAAGAACTCGCCGACCGCCCCACTGCCCGCGTGCGGTGGTGGGACGCCTCCCTCAACCGCTGGATCACCCGCTCCCTCGACATGCCTGCTCGCGACGACCAGGGCCGGATCACCCCCGCATATCGCGTGGCGCTCGCCAAGCGCGCCGAAGAGCGCGCGCGTAGCACCGATGATGTTGGCCCGGCAGAGACTGCAGTGCGCCGTGCCACGTTGCACGATGCGCTCGAACTCGCCGTGCACCCGACGCTTGGCAAGGTCCACGACGAGGACAGCCAGCAGCCGCGTGAGTGGCGCCGCGCCATCGAGGAGGTGCGCGCTATTCTGGACGTGCAGCGCCCGCTCGAGGACCTCGGGGGCTTCGACTCTCTGTTGCTCGCGAGCTCCATCCTGCTCCGGATCGGAGCTGGCTACACGCAAGGCGAATGGCAGGAGCACCTCAAGGCGGCGCGCACACGACTCGGCCGAGCGCAGCTCACGGTTGAGGATCTCGTCGACGCGTTCCGCCGTGTGGACGGCCCCAAGGTTGATTTCGGCACCGGCCAGTGGGCGATGCGCTCCGTGGAACTGGTCCGGGCGATGCTCAATCACGCAGCAACGGTGCGACCGGCGGAGTTCCGAAGCGCCCAGAACTTCCGTCCGCTCAGTGACCTGCGCGACCGTCTCAAGCAGCTGGCGAAGTCGGTGGGGAGCGCTCTCGACGAGAGCGTGGCGCAGGGGCGTCCGCCACTTCCGTTCGCGCGCGCCGTGATGACGTATCTCAGTGACCCGAGGCAGCGCATTCACTCCCTGCTCGCGCTCGCGGTGACGGACGACGCCACCGGTCGGGTGCGTCGGTCGCACATGGGCGTGGGCCCCGACGGCGTGCTGCGCTTCCGACCAACGAAGCGTGATGGCAGCGTCCCCACCAACACCAAGGGTTCGCTTGCCGGCTGGAAGCCCATGCCGTGCCGCGACTCCTCCGACCTGCTTCTCGCCCTTATCCGGCACTGGTACCCTCAGCAGGAGGCGGCCTTCCTCGCCGACCCGGAAGCGAACGACTACCTCTTCCTGCACGACCTCGCGTGGGACGGACAGACCCTCGCGCACGCGCCAGGTACCACGTGGCGCGCCATCGACTCGCGCTTTCGCCTCTTGCTCATCCTGGGCATCGAAAACCGGCTGACCCAGTACCACCGGCTCACGGCGAACGACGTGCAGCTCACCGAGGCGGGCTACCTCGTCGTGCGCTCACAGGAGAAGGGGACGAAGGGCATGTCCGACCTCTTCCTGGCGGAGATCCAGGTGGAGTGGCTCGAGTTCGAGATGCGCTGTGGCTACCTGCGCGAGGCGCATGCCGCGCTGCGCGCGGGCCAGATCGAGAACTACGCGCTGTTCCCGCCCGGTCCCCTGGTGCGAGGGCGCATGCCGCTGGCGGACTTCGCGCCCGCGCCGCACGACGACTCGACGCTCGCCGGCTGGAACACGAAGCTGATGGAGATCATCGGCATGCCGAAGACGCCGCAGACCAACTTGCGCGTCTGGCGCCGCCTGTTCGCGGACGTCTATCGCTCGTGGCAGATCCCCCCCGACGTCCACGAGGCCCTCACGGGGCACGACCCCGTGCGTGTGCGCGGCACCGTGGCGCGTGACCACGCGGGCGGCGTGGATCGCGACTCGTCGCTCCGCGTCTACCTCAACCCGAGCGACCACGACCTTCTGGTGCTCGCCGCGCGCGTCATGCAGCATGCGCGAACGGACTTCGCCGCCACCGGCGCGCGGTGCCCCAAGCTGGTGTGAGTCCGTGCTGTCGTCACAGCAAAGCGCCCGCCCTGTCGGAGTGACAGGGCGGGCGTTTGACCATCACAGGGGGGCGTTCGGCGCAATCTGGGGACGCAACCGTCACCAAAACCGTCACCGAGCCCTTCCATTCAGCTTCGACTCGAGCCTGCAAGTGGTTGCCAGATCGAATCTTGTACAATCGGGACGGCGGGATTCGAACCCGCGACCCCCTGAACCCCATTCAGGTGCGCTACCGGGCTGCGCTACGTCCCGTCGCGGCAGACACGGCCGCGGACAGACGCGCAAGCTACTCGCCCATCACGCCGTCGCCTACCCCCTGCCCCGCGACACGCGCATCACGGTGACGCCTTGCGGTGCGGTGCGGTACGCGCCGCCCCGACCCGCTCCCACGTCCGCACTGCCCACGCCTCATGTCCCACGCGACCGATCAGACCACCGGCAGCTCGGGCGCCGGCTCACCCTCGATCGGCCGCGAACCCGCCGACACGACCGCCGCATCGCGCTCGGGCACCAGCCGCTCCAGCACGCGTGACGCGGGGCCGACGAAGCCGAGCATCGCGGCCGCGCCCAGGACGTTGAAGGCCACGTGCGCGTTCGCGACCTGTCGCGACGGGTCTCCGCCGATCGCCGTGACGAGGCGCACCAGGAGCGGGAGGAGCGCGACGCCGACGGCGACCGACACGAGGTTGAAGGCGAGGTGAAAGACCCCGGCCCGTACCGCTGCCCGCGAGCGGCCGATCGTCGCCAGCAGCGTGTCGGCGCAGGTGCCGATCTCGGCGCCGAGCATCACGGCGAGGCCCGCGGGCAGCGTCACCAACCCCTGCGATGCGAGCGTCAGCACGATGCCGACCGTCGCCGACGACGACTGCAGGACGAGCGTGACCACCCCGCCCACCAGCACGCCCACCAGCGGACTCTCCATGCGCGTCATCCACTGCGCGAACCGCGCGCTGCCGCGCAGCGGCTCGACGGCGTCGCCCATCAGGAACAAGCCGAAGAAGACCAGACCGAGTCCGAAGACCGCCGTGCCGGCGGCGCGCCATGACACCGTGCGCCCGGCGACCAGCAGCACCAGCCCCACCGCGAGCACGACGGGCGCGTACCGCTGCACGTCGAGCGCCAGCAACTGGCTCGAGATGGTCGTGCCGATGTTCGCGCCCAGGATGACCGCCAGCGAATCGGCGGAGGCGATCAGGCCCGCGTCCACCAGTGCGATGACCATGATGATCGTCACCGACGACGAGTCGAGGATCGCCGTCGTCGCGATGCCGCAGGCGAGGCCACCGAGCCGGGTGCGCGTCCCGCGGGCGAGGATGCGCTTCATCCGCTCGCCGGCGACCGCACGCATCCCGAGGGCGAGCCGAGTCACCCCGTAGAGGAAGAGCACGAGGCCCGCGAGCACGCCCAGCACGATCTCGGTCAGCGGCATCGGCGATGGCGTCAGGGCGACAGGGGCGATCACTCGGACAGGCGCCCCGTGCAACATCGTGCGCCGCGTGGCCGGCGGCATCCGTGCCGACGCGGCGTGACCGGCACGTGACCTCGGCGCGATCCCACCCCCGGCCTCGCCCCGCCGCATGGCGCACGTTGGACATCCGGGTGCATGCCGTGATACGAAAGCCGACCCGCTTCCGTATCTGCGGGTGGCGAGTTGCGCAGCACGATCCGCGCGCCGGTGTGGTCGGCCGGTGGGCACCCGGTACACCGGCCCGCGCGCCGCTGCTTGACGTAGCTCGTTCCGCCACGGCACCTTGCGGTGCTGCGGCCCTCACGCCACCTGCCCCCGCGCGACCGCCGGGGGCGACCCGGGACCACGAACGTGGTACGATTTCCAACGGCAGGCGGACAGCATCACCGGCCCGGCACGGGCCATCGCCGGCTCCCCGGCCAGGCACGACGCGCATGACGTCGTGCTTCCGCTGCGGTGCCGCCGTCGCCGACGGTGCAGCGTTCTGCTCGAGCTGCGGCTACAACCTCACGCAGCACGCGATCGCGACCGCGACCGCCACGCCGCCCGAGACCGCAGCCGGGGCCGCCTTCGTGCCGGGCATGACGCCCACGGGGCTGGGCTTCGGCGGGACGATCGGCGCCGTGCCCGCCGACACGACCGCGGGGGCAGCTGCGGCCGGCAGCGTCGCCGATGTGCTGCCGCGCCTCGCCGCGGCGCTCGCGCCCCGCTACCGAGTCGAGCGGCCGGTCGGGCGCGGCGGCATGGCCACGGTCTACCTCGCGCGCGACACGACGCACGACCGGGACGTCGCGATCAAGGTGCTGCATCCGGAGCTCGCCGCCACGATCGGCGGCGACCGGTTCCAGCGCGAGATCCGCGTCGCCGCCCAGCTCGAGCATCCGCACATCCTCGGCATGCTCGACTCGGGCACCACCGCCGACGGGCTGCTCTACTACGTGATGCCCTTCGTCACCGGGATGTCGCTCCGCGACAAGCTCGCGAGCGAAGGACAGCTCCCCATCGACGAGACGCTGCGGATCTTCCGCGAGGTCGCCGGTGCGCTCGGCTTCGCCCACGCGCAGGGCTTCATCCATCGCGACATCAAGCCCGAGAACATCCTCCTCGAGGACGGTCGCGCGCTCGTCGCCGACTTCGGCATCGCGCGGGCGCTCTCCGAAGCCGACACGCAGAAGCTGACGCAGACCGGCATGGCCGTGGGCACGCCGGTCTACATGGCGCCCGAGCAGGCCGTCGGCGAGAAGGTGGGCCCCGCAGCCGACATCTACTCGCTCGGCTGCGTGCTCTTCGAGATGCTCGCCGGCGAACCGCCGTTCTACGGCACGAACGCGGTCGCGATCATGGCGCGCCACGCGCTCGAGCCACCGCGCAGCGTGCGCGTCGTGCGACCCTCGGTGCCGGAGACCGTGGACGAATGCATCCAGGCCGCGCTGGAGAAGTCGCCGGCCGATCGCCCGAAGACGTGCGAAGCGCTGGTCGCGATCCTCGACGCGCCGGCGGGGAGCACGACGGCCTACCGCACGTCGCTGTCGCAGCGGGGCTTCTCCGGCGGCATGCGGCAGGCCCCACCGCCGCCGCCGTCCAGGCTGCCGGCGATCGTCGCGGGCGCCGGCGTCGTCCTCGCGCTCGCCGTCGGCGGCATCGGCTACACCAGGGGATGGTTCGGCGCCGCACCGGCCGAGCTGCCGGCGAACGCGCGTCGGGTCGCGGTGCTGTACTTCGACGACAAGAGCCCGTCGCAGGCGCTCGCACCGCTCGCCGACGGCCTCACCGAAGGGCTCATCGACGCACTCGGCACGGTGCCGAGTCTGACGGTGATCTCGCGCGGCGGCGTGGAGAAGTTCAAGGGATCGACACTCGCGGTCGACAGCATCGCGCGCGCGCTCAACGCGGGCTACGTCGTGCGCGGCAGCGTCGAGCCGGAGAACGCCGACGTGCGCGTCACGCTCCGCCTCGACGACGCGAGCGGGGTCGAGATCGGCCGCAAGTCGCTGGTGCGTCCGTCGGGGGCGCTGATCGCGTTGCGCGACACGTTGAGCGCCGTCGCCGCCGAACTGCTGCGCGGCCAGCTCGGCAAGGATCTGCAGCTCAAGGAGCTGCGCGCGAGCACGACCGACAACGACGCGTGGCTGCTCGTGCAGCGCGGCGAGCAGCAGCGGAAGCGTGGCGAGGAGCTGCTGGCATCGGGCGACTCGACGGGCTTCAAGCGGGCGTTCGCCGCCGCCGACTCGCTCTACCTGGCCGCGGCCGCACGCGACGGTCGATGGGGAACGCCGCTCGTGAGCCACGCCGCGCTCGCGTATCGGCGTGCACGACTCGCGGGGCGCGACCAGGATGCGATGCGCGCGTGGATCGACACGGGGCTCGTGCGCGTCGCCGATGCGATGCGTGTGGCGCCGACGTCGAGCGACGCGCTCGAGCTGCGCGGCAATCTCCGCTACTGGGGCGTGCTGAACAACTATTTCGCCGACGCGGCGAAGCAGGCCGCGTGGGTGGACTCGGCGCGCGCCGATCTCGAGGCGGCCGCACGCAACCCGCGCCAGGCGGGGGCGTGGTCGTCGCTGAGCCATCTCTACGGCCGCTTCGGCTCGTCGGCCGAAGTGCAGATCGCGGCGACCAAGGCGCTCGAGGCCGACGAATTCCTCGCGAACGCCGACGTCGTGATGGGACGGCTCTACACGTCGGCCTTCGATCTCGGCCTGTTCGACAAGGCGAAACAGTACTGCACGGCGATCGGCCAGCGCTTTCCGGCGACCGTGCTCGCGGTGCGCTGCCGGCTCTGGCAGCTGACGACGGGCGCCGAGCGCGCCGATGTCGCGACCGCGTGGACGCTCGCCGACAGCGTCGTCGCGCTCACGCCCGCGTCGCGACGGCCGTCGGTGCGGCCGTACGTCGACAACATCGTGGCCGCGGTGATCGGGCGCGCGAGCAAGGCGACGCCGACGCTCGCGGACAGCGTACGTCGCGTGGTGCAGCGGGCGACCGCCGATCCGTCGGTGGACCCGACGCGTGAAGCGGCGTTGAACGGCGCGTTCGCGTGCACGCTGATCGACGACGACGATTGCGCGATCCGACTCCTGCGCGAGTACCTGGCGCAGAATCCCGATCGCATCAAGTCGATGCGCGAGGATCCGGGGTGGTTCTTCCGGTCGCTCGCCACCGATGCGCGCTTCCGCCAGCTGGTGGGCTCGACGCAGTGACGCAGGACGGTCGCACGTGCGTGCGACCACAGGTGGTGATCATCGACGCACTGCACGCACCGCATCGCCCCGTCACGATCGCGCGCACGCGATCGCGCAGGAGATCACGCACGTCGCACGCGCACCACCGATCGGCAAGCAACTTGCACCCCAGTCCGCCGGAACGCCGACGCCGACGTTCCATGAAGGGACCGCGATGCGGTCGATGCATGCGGGAGCGCGCGCTGCCGGGGCGTCCGGCCATCGGACACGCGCATCACCCGCGATCATGCCTCGTGCAGGACGTGCCGTCTGTGGCACGCACCCTACAAGGTGATGCGTCGAGCGGCTCGCCCGTCCCTCACTTCACGCAGTCCTGCACGATCGTTCGTCACGAGGTCGCGATGCGACAGCTCCTGGTTGGTCCCGGCATGCGCCGGCTCTGCGGCGCGGCGACGCTGCTCGTCCTCGGCGCCTGCGCCGATCGCCCGGGCTCCCTCACGTCGCCAGCCGCCGACGTCTCCGCCGATGTCCGCCCCGCGAACACGCCGGGCACCTGCGTCACGCCGCAGCAGCTCGAGGCGCGCGTGACGGCCGCCTTCGGCCCGGGCTCGCCCGACGGCAACTCGGTCATCGGGCGTGTGCGCAACATGGTCCGCGCGGTCCAGCGCGGGAACATCGCGCAGGCGCGCGGCTTCGCGTACAACATCGTCGATTTCGTGGCGCAGAAGCATCGCCAGAATCCGCTGCCGGGCGGTGATGCGGCGGTCGAGAACCTGCTCATCGGCGTGACCTGCTACGTCGGGTTGGGCGACCCGGGCGCGAATCCGGGCAACTCGATCCTGATCATGCCGAACGACGCGCCGCAGGTCCTCCTCGGTGGCGACGCGCAGTCGGGGATCGCGTTCCCGGCGGATCCCGTGTCCGAGCCGACGCTCGTCACCATCGTCGCGCTCACGCCGCCGGGCCCGAACGACCCGCCGATCCTGCTCACGAAGCTCGATCAGTATCCGGGCTACGTGAACATCACGAAGACCTCGCAGAACAACCTGCCGCTCAAGCGGACGGTCGTCGTCGAGATCTGCCCCACGGTCGTGCTGCCGCCGGGTGTGGCGGCGCGCGCGCAGCTCGGCCATCAGCGGCTGCCGGGCACCGCCGGCTTCGAGGTCAAGCCGCGCGGCGACTTCAACTTCCTCACCTGCACGCCGCCCGTCGCGGCGCTGTCGCCGTTGCAGCGCGCCGCGGAGTCGATCTTGCTGCCGCGCGTGCTCGGCGCATCGATGTTCGGCGGCGGCATCTCGGGCAACGTGAACGAGTTCAGCCCGTTCGGCATCGTCGACGTGCAACTCTTCTTCGGCGGCGGCATCAGCGGCAACGTCAACGAGTTCCGCGTCGAGGGCGGGCGTGCGGCCGGCGTGAACCTGAGCCTCGGCCTGCAGGCGACGCCGTGCGACGATGGCATCATCACCGGCACCGTCGGCCAGCCGCTTCCGGTCGAGTGCCGTCCGCAGGTGCGCGTGCGGACGCGCGCCGGAACCAACTTCGCCAACGTCCCCGTCACCTGGACGCTGCTCCCGGGCGACTTCGGCACGATCGCGCCGTTCACGCAGGCGGGCTGCGGGGATTTCGCGAACACCTTCACGATCGGCACGGGCCCGGCCGGCTTCTCGCGCGCCTGCTGGACGCTCGGGCAGACGATCGGTGAGCAGCGACTCCGTGCGCAGGTGCAGCTCGGCGGCGACGCCAACTCGCCGGAGATCGTCTTCGAACCCTCGCAACTCACGTTCACGGCGAACGCGGTGGCGCAGGTCGCCACGCAGCTGCTCTACGACCAGCAGCCGGCGCCCGGCGCACAGGTTCCGCGCGGGAGCACGATCCCGGTGCGCCTCCGCATCACCGACGCGAGCGGGGCCACGGTGACCGCGTTCACCGGCCCGGTCACGCTCACGGCGGAGCTGACGTCGGCGGCGCTCCCCTCGACGATCACCGCCAACGCCGTCGCCGGTGTGGTCGAGTTCCAGTATCCGCTGCCGGCCACGTACACGGGGCCCGCACGGTTCCGCGCGACGGCCACGTTGAACGGCACGGCGACGACGGCCCTCGGCAACGTCTTCTCGGTCGTCATGCCCTGACGATCGCGCGAGCACCGGTGGCCACGCGCCGCCGGTGACGACGAGGGCTCCCGGCGACATGCCGGGAGCCCTCATGCGTTTGCGTGATGCGCGTGCATGACCGTGACGTTTCCTCGACGGCGCCGACTTCGTCTCCCGCACGTGCACGCCGGGCGCGCGGTCGATCCCGGCATCCGTTCCGTTCCGGTCGTCTTCCCGTGCCTGCCAGCATCGCTTCGCCCACCGTCGCGCCCGCGTCGCCATCCCCACGCCCGATGTCCGTCGGGCGTCGTGCGCCGAGCGACCCGATGCTCACGACCGTGCCGACGGTCGCCGGCAGCCCCCTGCTCGTCGCGACCGCGGAGCTGCTGACGGCGCTCTCGCACGCGCTCGACCTCACCGAGGGCGCACCGCCGGGCCACACGCTGCGCTCGTGCGTCCTCGGCATGCGGCTCGCCGCGGAGCTCGGGCTCGACGAGACGACGCGCGCCGCGTTGTACTACGCGCTCCTGCTCAAGGACGCCGGCTGCTCGGCGAACGCCGCGCGCATGACGCAGCTCTTCGGCGCCGACGACCGCGTCGTCAAGCCGCGGATGAAGATCGTCGACGCCAACGATCGCACGCGCCTCGCCCTCGAGACGTGGCGCAATGTGGCCATCGGGCGCGGGCTGCTCCCCAAGGTGCGGCACATGCTCGGCATCGCGCGCGGCGGCGCGGTGACGCAGGAGCTCATCCGCACGCGTTGCGAGCGCGGCGCCGACATCGCCGCGCGACTCGGCTTCCCCGACGCCACGCGTGAAGCGATCCGCTCGCTCGACGAACACTGGAACGGCAACGGGCAGCCCATCGGCCTCGCGGGTGAGGCGATCCCGCTGCTGTCACGCATCGCGAACGTCGTGCAGGTGATCGACGTCGTGGCGGTCGCACACGGGCCTGCGGTGGCCCTCGAAGTCGTTCGCGCGCGGAGCGGCTCGTGGTTCGATCCGTCGCTCGCGGACCGCGTGCAGGCGTGGCGACGCGACCGTACGTGGTGGACGCGCGCCGTGGACGAGGGCATCGAGACGCACGTGACGACGCTCGAACCCGCCGCCGGGAGCCGGCTGCTCGATCCGCTGGGCGTGGAGCGTGTCGCGCGAGCCTTCGCCGACGTGGTGGACGCCAAGTCGCCGTTCACGTTCCGTCATTCGGTGAACGTCGCCGCGTGGGTCGGCGCGATGGCACGCGTCGCCGGTGCGAGCGAGGCGACCGCGGGGACGCTCGTCGTCGCGGGGCTGCTGCACGACGTGGGCAAGCTCGGCGTGTCGAACCTGATCCTCGACAAGGCGGGCGCCCTCGACGCCGATGAGCGCACCGCGATCGAGGCGCATCCCGCGCACACGTGGGCGATCCTCTCGCGCATCTCGGCGCTCGAAGGCATCGCGCGGATCGCGTCGCTCCATCACGAGAAGCTGGACGGCAGCGGCTACCCGTGGCGCGTCGGCGGCGATGCGCTCGATCGCTGGGCGCGCATGCTCGTCGTCGCCGACATCTACGAAGCACTCACGGCGGACCGGCCGTACCGCGCCGGCATTCCGCGCGACACGGTGCTCACGATGCTCGAGCGCGATCGCGGCACGAAGCTCGACGGCGAGGCGCTCGATGCACTCGCCGCGGTGGAGCACGTCGAGCCGATTCCCTGAGCGCACGCGCGTGCGCGCGCGACGATCGCAGCGCGACGAGTTCGCGCCGGGAGGCGCGTGCGATCAGCGCGGCGTCGGCCCGGTGACGACCGGGAGCGCGGCGTTGCGGCTCCACGCCGTGAAGCTCGCGTCGTAGAGCCACGCGGGATGACCGAGCCGGCGCGCCTGCAGCCAGAGCAGGCTCCCCTGCATGCCGATGAAGCAGTAGCTGACGACCGTGTCACGCGGCGCGATGCCGGCGGCGGCGAAGCGTGCGCGGATCGCGCTGGTGTCGCGCAGCGTTCCGGCCGCACCGCTCAAGCCCGGCAACGGGACGGAGCGCGATCCGGGGATGTGGCCCGAGCGCGGCAGGCCGCCACCGCTCGTTCCCTGGTAGAACTCGGCCGCGCGCGCATCGACGACCTGCGTGCGTGGCGCGCGAGGGGTGCGTCGTGCAGGCGGTGAGGCCACTTCCTTCGTCGTGTCCGCAGTGACGAGCGCCAGGACCTCCTTCGTCGTCGCCACGAGCGTCGGTGCGGGTGCGAGCGTGAGTCGTCCGCGTCGCGCGGCGTCGAGCGGCGGCAGCGTATCGTGCACCAGCGGACGCCCGCGCTCGCGCCACGTGTCGATGCCGCCGTCGAGCACGGAGACCATCGCCTCGCGCCCCATCGCCGCCATGGTGAAGGCGAAGCGCGCGGCCGGCAGCGGCTGCCCGATCACGACGACGCGTCGGCCATCGGCGACGCCGAGCGGCTCGAGGAGCGCGGCGAGTGCGGCCGGCGACGGCAGCTCACGCTCGAGCGTGTCGGCGCGGTTGGCGGAGGCGTAGTCGTCGAGCGCGAGGAAGCGCGAACCGGCGACGTGCCCCGCGTCGTACTCGCCGCGCGACGCGCCGACGTGCAGCAGGACGAGCGACGTGTCGCGGCCGAGCCGCTGCGCCAGCCACGCGTCGGAGACGACGAGTGGCGCGACGGCCGCGCGCTGCGCGGCGACGGGGTGCGGCACCGCCGCGGCGCTCGACGCCGCGAGCAGAAGGGCGGCGGCACCGCCGCGGGCGACGGAGGCGGGGTGGCGTGGCATGGCCGAAGGCTATCTCAGTCGCGTGCGGCGCGCAGCGCGTTCACGATCACGGCGATGTCGATCGCCTCCTGCACGAGCGCTCCGTAGGTCGGCGCGAGGAATCCGGCGGCGGCGACGCCCATGCCGACCACCGAGAGCCCGATCCCGACGGCGATGCTCTCCCTGGCGATGCGCACCGTGCGCTGCGCCGTCGCGATCGCGTCGCCGACACGGGTCACGTCGTCGACGAGCAGCACCACGTCGGCCGCCTCGGCGCTGATCCCGCCGCCGTGGCCGGCGAGCGCGACGCCGACGTGCGCGGCGGCGAGCGCGGGGGCGTCGTTGGTGCCGTCGCCGACCATGACCGTGCGCGTCCCCGTCGACTCGATCGCGCCGACGATGCGCGCCTTGTCCTCGGGGACGAGGTCGCCGCGCACCTCGTCGAAGCGGGCGCCGAGTTCGCGCGCGACCTCCTCGACGTTGGGGGTGTGGTCGCCGCTCAGGAGGAGCGTGCGCCGCACGCCGAGCGCGTGCAGCCGGTCGAAGAAGGGCCCGAGCCCGCTGCGGAGCGAATCGGCGTACTCGACGACACCCACCGGGCGCGCGTCCACCGCGACGAAGGCGCGGAGCCCGGCGGTGCGCCCCGCGAGCGCCTCGAGCATCGCCTGCGCCGGCGCCTCGACCTGCTCCTGCACGAAGGCGAGCGAGCCGACCGCGACGCGGCGGTCGTCGACCGTGCCCGTGATCCCCCGCCCCGCGTCCTCGCGCACGTCGTGCGCGGCCGGGAGCTCGCCCGCCGCGCGCTCGGCCGCGAGCACGAGCGGGCGCGCGAGCTGGTGGCCGCTCGCCCAGTCGACCGCGCCGGCGAGGCGCAGCACCTCGCGCTCGGCGAGCCCGTCGCCGGTCACGACGCGCCGCACCGCCGGCTGGCCGTGCGTGAGCGTCCCCGTCTTGTCGAAGACCGCGGTGGTGACACGCGCGAGCGCCTCCACGGCGCCGCCGGTGCGCACGATCACCTGCCGCCGCGCGCAGCGGTTGATCCCGCCGATGATCGCGATCGGCGTCGCGAGGATGAGCGGGCACGGCGTCGCGACCACGAGCACGCTCAGCACGCGCGTCATGTCGCGCGAGACGAGCCACGCCACGACGCAGACGGCGAGCGTGACCGGCGTGAACCAGACCGCGGCGCGGTCGGCCATCCGCTGGATCGGCGCCTTGCTCTCCTGCGCGTCGCGCACGAGGCGCACGATGCGCGCGTACTGGCTCTCGCCCGCGAACGCGGTCGCGCGCACCACGAGCGGGCCGTCGACGTTGCTCGAGCCGGAGACGACGCGCGACCCGATGCCCACGGGGACCGCGAGCGGCTCGCCGGTGATCGCGCTCGCGTCGACGTGGCTCCGCCCCGACACCACCTCGCCGTCGCAGGGCACCAGCTCGCCGGGGCGGACCTGCAGCAGGTCGCCGACGCGCACCGACTCGGCCGGGACGTCGCGCACAGCGCCGGCGGCGTCCTGCACGTGCGCCAGGCGCGGCGCGGCGCGCTCGAGCGCGGCCACCGCGGCGCCGGCGCGCCCTTCGGCGTAGCGCTCGAGCGCCTCGCCGCCGGTGAGCATGACCACCACCACCAGCCCCGCGAACGGCTGGCCGAGGAGGACCGCAGTGACGATGGCGAGCATCGCCACGACGTCGGCGGCGAACTCGCCGCGCAGCATCCCGCGCACCGTCTTCCAGACGACGGGCGCGCCGGTGACGACGAGCCCCGTCATCCAGATCGCTCGGGCGCCGAGGAGCGCCCCCATGTCGCGCGGCCACCACGCGATGGCCCCCGCCACGATGAACGCGAGCGCCGCCAGCGGGAGGCGGAGCATGGCGAGGCGCCCCGTCACGAGGTCACCCGGTGACGGCGACGGGTCTGGCCGCGCGGTGCGTGCACGCGAGTGAATCTGCCCCCCGCGCCGGGCGCGGACCATCGGCGCCCGGCGTCGCGCGTATCAGGAAACGACCTGCACGTCCCGTCCGCCCGCCGCACGCAGCGCATCGAGCACCAGCGTCACCTGATCATCGCCACGGGCGCGCACGACGACCAGCAGTTCCTCGTCGTTCGGTGGCACGATGCGGTTGCGCCATGCCGACGGTTTGGGCGGCGCGATGAAGGCGGCCACGAAGCCGATCAGGGCGCCGGCCGTCGTCGTGATCATCGGTGTGAAGAGCAGCGCGTAGGCGAGATTCGCCGCGTCATCGAAGCCCGGGCGCGCGATCAGGAAGAGCCCTCCGAACGCCCCCGCGAGCAGGCCGAGCAGCCCGCCGAGCGAGACGAAGCGCCAGACCGGGCGCGGCGCGAGCGCGCGCCCCCCGTACTGCGATTGCGCGCCGCGCGGTGTGACGACGACGTCGATCAGGTCGCGTGGCACACCGAGACGCGACAGCTCAGGCAGGAGCGCATCGACGGCGGCGGCCGTGCGGAAGTAGCCCCACGTGGGCACGGCGCGCGGACGGCGCGGCGAGGTGACGACCGGATGCTCGGCGGTCGGCATCTCAGCGCCCTCCCAGCTCGGCGGCGGTCCACGGCGTCGTGCGGGACGCGTGCGCATCGCGCTGCGCCTTGACGGTCGCCTCGGTGACGGCGGGCGCGGCGTTCGGCGCCCACTGCCGCAGGTACGTCGCGACGTGCGCGATGTCCGCGTCCGAGAGCGACTCGCGCCACGCGGGCATCATGCCGTTGTACTGGTTCCCGGCGACGGTGATCGGCCCTTGCAAGCCATGCAGGAGGATGTGCACGAGTACCGTCTCGTCGCCGGTGACCCACTCGCTCCCGACGACCGGCGGAAAGGCGCCCGCGACGCCCTTGCCGTCGGCCTGGTGACAGGCCTGACAGTTGGCGCCGAAGATGCGCTTGCCTTCGGCGATGGGATCGGCGGCGACGGCGGGCGCGTCGCCCGCCGCATCGGCGGTGAGGCCGACCTGCGCGTACTCGACGTGCGTGCGCGTGTCGAACGTGCCGCCACGACGGCCGATGTACCATCCCGCCCAGAAGACGAGCACCGCGACGGTCGTCCAGACGAACCACGGGACGCCTTCGTAGCCCTCCTCGGGGTCGCGCAGTTCGCGGATGATCTGGCGGTGGATGACCTCGACGTCGGTATCGGCGTCGGTGACGACCGGTTCGCCGCGGTCCGGCGTGGGCGTCGTCATGGCATCGTGTGCGCGCTGCGGCCACCGACGCCGCGATCCCCTGCACTGTCGACCGGCGCCGGGTAGGTGCGCTTGAGCGAGATGAGATACGCGACCAGCGCGTCGGCGTCGTCGGTGGGGACGATCACCTTGCCCCTGGGCAGACGGTCACCGGGGACGGCGTACGACGTCTTGCCGGCAGGGACGGCGTTCGCATCGACCACCGTGTACAGGTACGGGAACGCCGGCATCACGCTCCACGGCATGTACGCGCGCGGATCGTACAGATGCACGTGCTGCCACAGCTCGCTCGGCTGGCGCGCGCCGATGTTGATCAGGTCCGGCCCCGTGCGCATGGTACCGAGGAGGTGCGGACGATCGTTGACGTAGTCGGCGGGGACGGTGGCGCGAGGGCCCCAGCCGCGCGCCTTGTCGCTCGTGTAGACGGGATCGCGCACCTGTTGCGAGTGGCAGTAGACGCACCCCTGCTCGATGTAGACCTCGCGGCCGCGCGCCTGTTGCGCGGTGTACGGCTCGAGCTGCGGCGCGGGGCGCACCGCGGCGATCATCGTGTTGGGGATAATCACGAGCAGCGTCGTCGCGAAGACGACGACCGCCAGCACGCCGAGGACGAGAAGCCAGACGCGCGTCACGCGACACCTCCGGCACGCGACTGCGGCGTGACGATCGGCACGACCGCGTGGAACGGCGGCAGCCCCTGTCGTGCGCGCGCGCCGCGGAACATGAGCCAGACGTGCCACGCGAACACGAGGTGGCCCGCGGTGAGCATCGCGCCACCGATCGAGCGGCCGACGAAACCGGGCTTCATGGCGGCGACGACCTGCTCCCACGTGCTCGTCGGGTCGGACATGGCGACGCCCTGCAGGATGCCGCCGACGGTGAGCGGGACGAGATAGACGAGCAGCCCGATGCCGACGAGCCAGAAGTGCCACGAGATGAGCCGTTCGCTCACCCATTCGCGCCCGAGCAGGCGCGGGAGGACGTAGTAGATGCTGCCGAACATGATCATCGTCACGAAGCCGTAGAGCCCGAGGTGGGCGTGCGCGACGGTGACGTGCGTGAAGTGCGTGAGGCGATTGATCTCGCGGAACGCCATGAACGTCCCCTGCAGCGAGACGAGCGTGTAGGCGACCGCGCCGAAGACGATGAAGCGGAGCGTCGGCGAGTAGCGGAGCGCGGCGAAGCGCCCGACCATCGTCATGTGCTGGTTGACGGCGACGGCGAGCACCGGGATGATCATCAGCGCGCTGGCGACGATGCTGGTCGTGATCATCCACGTCGGCAGCGGCCCGCCGATCAGGTGGTGCATTCCGTTCAGCGAGTAGAAGAAGCCGAGCGTCCAGAAACCGAGCAGCGAGAGCTGGTAGCTGTAGATCGGCCGGCCGAGGATCTTGGGGATGAAGTAGTACGCGGCGGCGAGCGAGATCGGCGTGAGCCAGAGGCCGAGTGCGTTGTGCGCGTAGAACCAGTTCACGGCGGCGCTCTCGACGCCCTGGAACGACGGCCAGTTCCCGACGACGAAGATCACCGGGAACCAGAGATACGCCGCCATGATGTACCAGACCGACACGTACAGGTGCTCGACCTCGCGCACGGCGAGCGTGGCCAGGATGCAGAAGCCGATCAGGCCACCGCCGACGACGAGCCACGGATCCGCCAGGTAGCGCGGCATCTCGAGCCATTCGAGGCCATCGGTGGCGCCGAGCAGGATGCACGTCACGCCGATGCCGACGCCGATGTTCCAGAGCCAGACGCCGACCTCGGCCACCTTGGGCAGGCGGAGCTCGGTGTGCACGAGCCGCGGGATCATCCACGCGCTGACGCCGATCATCGCGAGCGACGCCCAGCCGTAGGCCATCGCGTTGAGATGCGCGGTGCGCACGCGCCCGAACGTGAGCGGTGCCGACGACACGAGCCAGTCCGGCAGGTGCAGCTTGAGACTCGCGACCAGCCCGAAGACGGAGCCGATCAGCAGCCATGCGACGCTCGATGCGATCGCGACGAGCGCGACGCGCCGGCTCGATGCATCCGCGCGGAGGCGGATGTCGAGGTTCTCCATGTCGGTGATCGGCGAGACGGCGCCGACGACCGACGGCGGCAGCGTGACGCTCACGCGCGACCTCCCCAGGCACCGGGCAGGGGCGCCGTCGGTGGCCCCCAGCGCTCGACGCGGGCGGCCCGCTGGCTCGCCGTCTCCCACGGGCGCTGGACGGACATGTCGTCCTCGTCGAGCGGGAGCATCGCCTGCCCGTCGATGTCGTCGAACTGGCGGCTGAACCATGCCCAGAGGAAGACCGCGACCGTGAGCAGGCCGAGGAGCGAGATCGAGAGGGAGACGGTGAGGGAGGACGGCAGCATGGAGGACCTCGCACGCATCGCGACGGCGACCGGTGCGAGGGCGTGCGCGCGGCGGGCACGCGCCCCCGTGCCATCCCGGATCGGACGGCGTCGGCCGAGGCGAGCAGCCAAGCTACCCGCTCGCGTGCTCAACTGTTTCGGGTGACGGTCCCGTTCCGCGAAGTGTTACGTCCTGCCGTCGTTCGATCGACACGCAACCGCGCCGACGTGCGACCGCCTGAACAAAACGGGCACGCCGAGGTCGGAAGTCCGGCGGAGGCGCCACTCAGGGCGCGTCGAGCCTGGCGCGGAGTGCGTCGAGGTTGAGGGCGGCGGCGGCATGCTCGGGATCGTCGCCGACGGTCGCGAGTCCGGTTGCGGCCTCTTCCACCGCGCGACGGGTGCGCGTCGCGTCGCGCTGTACGACCGCTGCGAGGGCGGTCAGCAGCGTGCGGCGCACGGCGACGATCGCCGGCTCGGTGCTCCCCTCGAGCCGGAGGAGCGCGTCGCCGACCAGATCGGTCACCGCGAGCGAATCGGCCTCGGAGAGACGCGGCGGCGGCGGCGGCGGCGGGGCGGTGCCGCCGTCCCGCGTACAGGCGACGAGGACGGCGATGACGACGGACGCGGCGATGCGTCGCGCGGCACGGTTGCTGAGTGCGTCCATGGTGCGGGGCGGGTCGGTGCGGAGGGGGGGGCGCCGGTGGGTGCGACGGGGCACTGATGAGCGTGGCCGCACGATCGCGCGGGAGTCTGAATCCGGTCTGATCCGCGCGCGGCGAGCGCCGATTCCGACCGGATTCAGACTCGACCGTCACGTTGGCCCGCGTCCTCGGGTCCGGTACGCGCCTCGCGCGCGCCGGCCGGTCGGTCACCCACACGGAGTCGCCTCCATGTCAGCAAAGGTTCGTCGTGCCGGGCGCCGCGCAGCTGCCCCATACCTCGCGTTCGCTGCGGCAGCGATCGCTGCCCCTGCTCGACTGTCGTCGCAGCAAGCCGCGCCCGTGCCGGACGCGCCCGCCGCGGCGACGGTGCAGGTCGGCACCCCTGCGGTGTTCACCGCCTGCTACGTGCCGATCTCGGGGACGCTCTACCGCATCGCCACCGCCGACACGCGCCAGGACTGCATCTCGCCGCGGCACGTCCGGCTCCAGTGGACCGACGGCGCAGGCGGGGGCTCCGCAGCCGGTCCCGCCGGCGGCGACCTCGTCGGCACCTTCCCGGGGCCGACCGTGGCGGCTCTGCGCGGGCGGCCACTGGCCGACGTGGCGCCGACCGACAAGCAGGTGCTCGCGTGGAACGCGGCGACGAGCCGCTGGGAGCCGACCGCACCGGCTACAGGCGGCGTCACCGTGCACGCCCAGCTGGCGGGGCGCGACGCGGACGATCACACGCAGTACCTGCTCGGGAGTGGCGTGCGCGCGAGCGCGATCGGCTTCGCCGTGACTTCACCATTCGAGCCGGGGGCGCAGCCACCGCTCACGGAAGCCGTCACCACGAATGCGCTGCTCTGGCACGGCCCCAAGGGAGCGCTTCGCTTCGGCAGCAACGCGACGCAGGGCGCGTGGTCGAATCTGAACGTGGGGGTCCGTTCGTTCGCCTTCGGCTCGAACACGACGGCCTCGGGGCAAAGCTCCGTCGCCGGCGGCTCCAACTCGAGAGCGACAGCCTTGCTGAGTTTCGCCTTCGGCGGGTCCGCCGAGGCGAGCGGGCAGAGCGCGATCGCGATGGGACCGAACGCGAAGGCGACCGGCGAGAGTTCGGTGGCGCTCGGTGCCGCCAACGCGAGCGGCAACGACGCGGTGGCGCTCGGGGGCAGCGTTGCCGAAGGTGCGAACTCGTTCGCGGCGGTTCGCGGCACGACGCGCGCCAACCAGTCGATCGCCATGGGCGTGAACGCGATCGCGTCCGAAGTCGGCGCGTTCGCCGTCAACGGAGGACTGGCCGAGGCGAACGGTGCCATGGCGATCGGGACCGGGTCCACGGCAAGTGGGGGCCGCAGTGTGGCATTGTCCGGTGGCATCGCGAGCGGAGCCAACAGCTTCGCATTTCTCGGGACGGCGAGCGGATTCGCGAGTACGGCCATCGGTGTCAGCGCGGTGGCGAGTGGCAACGGGAGCATTGCACTGAGCGGCATCTCCACGGTCGGGCCAACTGCCACGGCGAGCGGTTCCAGCGCGCTCGCCATGATGGGTGGAACGGCGGACGGCAACTCGTCGATCGCGATCGGTGCACAGGCACGAACGAACCAGCGTGCGGGCGTCTTCGTGCTCGCGCCTAGCGAGGGCCAGGCGCCCGAAGTGGCGGCCAGCGCCTCCTCCCAGTTCACCGCCCGCTTTTCAGGCGGCTATCGGTTCTTCACGAACATCGGCCTCACGAACGGCTGCACCCTCGCCCCCGGTGGTGGCCAGTGGGCCTGCACCTCCGACAGCACCACCAAGACCCGCATCGGCACCATCGACGGCGACGCCATCCTCGGCTCGCTCCGTACGCTCCCCATCGGCACGTGGGAGTACCGCACCGAGCCCGGCGCGCGGCACCTCGGCCCCATGGCGCAGGACTTCCGCCGCGCCTTCGGCCTCGGTGCCGACGAGCGGAGCATCGCGGTCCTCGACGCCAGTGGTGTCGCCCTCGCCGCCGCGCAGGCACTCGACGCGCGCACGCGCACGCTGCTCGACGCGAACGCGCGACTCCGGGCCGAGAACGAGGCGCTGCGCGCGCAGACCGGCGCCCTCGCCGATCGCCTCGCCCGCCTCGAGGCCGCCGTCGCCGCGATGGCCGCCCAGCGCGACGAGCGTCGCTGAGATCCGCGCGCCGGAACAGCTGCTCAGCACGTAGGACACGTAGGACACGTAGGACACGTAGGCCCCGTCGGCCCCGGTGCGCGGAGCGAGCATCCGCGTACTCGGGCCTACGGGCGTCATGGGGCGCGGATGCCTACGTGTCCTACGTGTCCTACGTGCTGAATCGCTGTCGTGCGACTGGCGCCGAGGCTATGACATGGACACGGGCGCGTCGACGACGATCGGCAGCCCCTGCGCGCGCCACGCCTGGATCCCGCCCGCGAGGTTCTCGACACGCGATCGACCCGCGGCCCGCAGCACGCTCGCCGCGATCGCCGAGCGGCCGCCGGCGGCGCACTGCACCACGATCGTGCCGTGCTGCGGCACCTCGGCGAGGCGGTCCGGCAGTTCGGGGAGCGGGATGTGCACCGCGCCCGCCAGGTGCCCCTCGTCCCACTCGCGTCGACCGCGCACGTCGAGCACGTGCACCGCGTGCGTCCCGAGCGCGCCCATGAGCGCGACCGGCGAGACCTGCGGGATCGCGTCGGTCTCGGCGCCGTTCAGCGCCGCATCGGCATCGGCGACCGCCGCCACGCGATCGTAGCCGATCGTCATCAGTTCGCGCGCGACACGATCGCCGGCGGCATCGTCGGGGACGAGCACCAGCGTGTCGCGATCGTAGTCGAGCAGCGCGCCGGCCCACGTCACGAACGATCGGCCGAGCGGGATGTTGATCGTCCCGAGGAGATGGCGCGCGGCGTAGCTCGCGGCATTGCGCACGTCGAGCACGTGGAGCCCGTCGTGCAGCCATGCGTGCACTTCGAGCGGGCTCGCGCGGCGCGGCGACGTCACGCCGCCGAGCACCGGCGGCCCGTCGCGGTTGATGCGCTTCATCCGCGCGAAGTAGGCCGGCGGCTCGGGCTGTCCCGCGAGCACTTCGTTCACGAACTGCGCTTCACTGGTGCAGCGGAACGCCCAATTGACGAGCCGCTCGTAGCCGAGCGTGGACTGCGGCACCGCGCCGAGCGCCTTGCCGCACGCGCTGCCGGCGCCGTGGCCGGGCCAGAGCTGCAGCCAGTCGGGATGGGCGTCGAGCGCGCGGAGCGACGCCCACAGCGTGCGCGCGCCCTCGACCATGCTGTCCTGCACCTGCGCCGCGCGTTCGAGGAGATCCGGACGGCCGACGTCGCCGACGAAGACGAAGTCACCGGTCAGGATGCCCATGGGCTGCTCCGTCACCGCGCCGTCGGTGACGAGGAACGACAGGTGCTCGGGCGTGTGTCCCGGTGTGTGGAGCGCGGTGAGCGCGACGTTGCCGATGCGGATCGTGTCACCGTGGCGGAGGAGCGTCGCATCGTCGGCGTCGGCGAACGCATAGCGCCAGTCCGGCCCGCCTTCGGCGCTCAGGTACGTGCGCGCGCCCGTCCGGGCGGCGAGTTCACGCGTGCCGGAACAGTAATCGGCATGGATGTGCGTCTCGGTGACGGCGACGATGCGCACGCCTTCGCGCGCGGCGAGCGCGACGTAGGGCTCGACGTCGCGCAGCGGATCGACGACGATCGCCTCGCCGCTCCGCTGGCAGCCGATGAGATAGCTCGCCTGCGCGAGCGACGTGTCGTAGTGCTGACGGAAGAGCATGACGTGCGGTGATCGTGCGTGACCGACCTGCAGGCGCGGCGTGACGGGACGAAGATAGCCCGCCCCGTCGTCCTCAGCGCACGAC
>ERZ1066136.113-NODE-113-length-85959-cov-13.399364_pt1 | contig 85959 bp, 74 predicted proteins | sample MGYA00382783_ERZ1066136 | MGnify/ENA primary metagenome ERZ1066136 (study PRJEB33369, sample SAMEA5778366) | biofilm metagenome | biome: Industrial cooling water; feature: Water cooling tower basin; material: Biofilm | place: United Arab Emirates | collected... | reverse complement strand
GCTCGCCACCGAGCGCCGCCAGCCACTGCGCGGCGGACTCGTCGGCGGCGGCGACCACCGGCACACCGAACATCTCGTCGAGGCCGCTGCCGAGCGCGTCGAGCGAGACCGGCGTCGGCTTCGCCGGGCGGGCCGGCATGCCGTCGTCGAGTCCGTCGTCCAGGCCGAAGAGTGGCGCGTCGTCGCGGGCGTCCTGTACGTCGGCGACAGGCGACGTCGTCTCGTCCGCGGCGTCGAACCAGTCGTCACCGGACTCGGCGGCTGCGCGACGATCGACCACCGGCGGCGTGTCGCCCGCGTCCGCGAACCAGTCGCTCTCGCCCTCGCGCACGGGCGAGCGCGGGGTGGCGTCGGCGAGTTCGCGCGCGAGACTCGTGAAGCCGGGCGGCGTCAATGACGGCGAGACGAGCGACGCAGACACACTTTCGGTGTGATCAGGCAACTCGCTATCGGGCAACAGCTTGCCAGCGTCGGTCGCGAGTGATGCATGAACTCCGCCGGCGGCGAGGTCGGCTTCGAGCGCCTCGATTTGCGTTCGGTGAGCCGGCTCGTCGGGATCACGCGCCGCCAACTCCCGGTACACGGCCAACGCCTCGGCGAGGAAGCCCTGCCGCCGGTAGAGATCGGCCATCGTCGCGGTTCTGAAGCCCGAGGGCGTCGGGCGCGCGACGGTCGGTATCGGATCCGCGTCGGGCAGTACGGACGCTTCGTTCGCCGGTGCGGCAGCGTCCGCCTGCTCGCCCGCGTCGGGCTCCGCGCCGCCTGCATCGGGCGCATCGATGGCCGCGACGACGGGCGTGTTCATGTCGTTCGCGCCATCATCGGCCGGCACTGACGACGACACGATCGGCGCCGGGGCCACGAGCACCGCCTCGGCCGGCTCGACCGATCGGGGCACGTCGGCGGACTCACCCGCCGCAGCGGATGCCGACGCGTCCACGGTCTCGCCCGACCGCTCGCGCCAGGGCGCGAGCGAGGCCAGGAGCCGCAGCGCGGCGCCCCGAACCGGCGTCGCGCCGCGCACCGCGCCGATGTTCACCGCAGCCGGCGACCCGAACATCTCCACCGGCGTACCGACGACCTCGGTCGCCGTCGCCGGTGTATCGGTCGCTTCGCCCGCCGGCAGCTCGTCGATGGCAGACGCCGACTCGACCACCACGACCGCTTCAACGGGTACGACCGGATCGAACACTTCCTCCGCCTCGACCGCCTCGACCGCCTCGACCGCCTCGACCGTCTCGATCGGCTCGACGGCCTCGACGGTCTGGACAGCCTCGACGGGCTCGGTCGCCCCGACGGGCTCCGTCGCCTCGAGGGGCTGCATCGCCTCGACGGACTCGGCCGGCTCCATCGCATCGATCGGCTCAGGATGCCCGGCCGGCGCGATCGGATCGACAGTCTCCAGCACGCGCTCGTCGTATGCCGCTTCCGCAGGCGCGAGCACGGGTTCGTCCAAGGTCGTGTCCTCGGGCGACGGGACCGTCGGGTCGGCCTCGTCCGATGCCTCCAGGACCATCTCGGTCGGCTGCTCGATTGCGTCGTCCGGCGCCAGCATCGCGATGTCCACGATCGGGAGGCGTGCGTCGTCGTCGTCGTCGTGGCCAGCGTGCGGCATGGCATGCGCCGGCTCGTCGGTGCCGAGCGCCGACGCCGCGTCGGCGTGCGGCGGGATGCCGATCGCCACGTAGGGCGACGACACGTGCTCGGATTCGTCCTGCACACCGAGCAGCGGCAGGACCGGGTCGTCGGTCGCGGCGGCCGTCGATGCTGCGCCGTCCGAGTCTATGATCCCACTCTCGTCCCCGACGCCGTGCGTCGCCGCGTCCACCACGGGCACGTGGGCGATGAAGGCGTCGAGCTCCTCCTCGCTGAAGCCGAGTCCGCCCGGGAAGGGCGTCTGCGTCGGTGGCGGGAGGGGACGTTCGCCGGCGTCGGCGGCCACCAGTACGGGATCCTGCGCCTGCGTCTCGCGCTCCGCCGACTCGCGCACGAGTGCCTCCTGCAAGGCCGCCACCTCGGCCTGCATCGGGTCGGCGTCGAGGACGCGCGCGTACCAGCCGCGGGCCTCGGCCGAATCACCTTCGAGCCGGGCGATGTCGCCGAGGTGCCGCAGCGCGACCAGGTTCTCGTCGTCGAGGGCGACGGCCGTCGCGAAGGATGCGCGGGCCGCCGCGAGTTCGCCCACGTCGAGCAATGCCTGCCCGAGCACGATGTGGCCCGACATGTGGCCCGGCTGCGACGGCAGATGCACGCGGCAGAGCGCGATCGCGCGCTCCGGGTCGCCCGTCTTGCGGTGTTCGTTCGCCAGCGGCGCGAAGAAGCGCCGGGGGTTCTCCGCGTAGCGTGCGGTGAGCTCGTCGATCCGGGAGGCGGGCGCCATGTCGGGCGGGGTGGGGTCGCGCTCGGGGCCGGCGTGAGCGTCCCTCTGCCGGGCCGCGAAGGATACACGCCACGGACGAGGGGCGCCACGCGCGTGTCACGCCGCGAAGTGGCGACGTCCCTTGAAGTTGGCTCCCGGCGCACCCTAGCTTTCCCGGCTCCGCATTTCCGCGGACCAGGCTGGCAATTCCGAGGAGTTCCGCTTCGTGCTGCAGACGTTCCGGTCGTACGGCAAGGTCGTGTTCTGGGTGCTCGCCGTCTCGTTCATCGGCGGGTTCCTCTTCTACGAGACCTCCGGACTCTTCGGGCGCGACACCGCGCCGACCGTCTCGACGCCCGTCGCGAAGGTCAACGGAACCGAGATCCAGTACGGCGCCCTGCAGCGCGCGATCGAGCAGCGGGTGCAGGAGCAGGAGCAGCAGGCCGGTCGCTCGCTGACGCTCGACGAGCGCAAGCGGGTCGAGAACGACGTCTTCGACGAACTCGTCGCCGAGATCCTGCTGCAGCAGGAGTACGACAAGCGCGGCATCACCGTGACGACCGACGAGATCGTCCAGTACGCGCGCTTCGCGCCGCCGCCGCAGTTCGCGCAGCTTCCCGACTTCCAGACCAACGGTCGCTTCGACATCGAGCGCTATCAGCGGTTCCTGCGCAGCCCGCAGGCGAAGCAGTCGGGGATCCTCGCGCAGCTCGAGGGATACTACCGCACCGAGATCCCCAAGCAGAAGCTGTTCGAGCAGGTCGCCGCCGGCGCGTGGATCAGCGATGCGCGCCTCTGGCAGGTCTATCGCGATCGCAACGATTCGGCGCAGGTCTCCTACGTCGCGATGCGGCCGAATGCGGTGGACATGGCGAGCGTCTCCGATGCGGACGCCCGCAAGTGGTACGACGCGCACCGCGCCGACTACGATCGCCCGGGCCGTGCGGTGGTGAGCGTGGTGCAGCTCCCGCGCACCATCACCGCCGCCGACACGGCGGCCGCGCGCGATTCGCTCGTCAGGCTCAAGGCGCAGATCCTCGCCGCCGCCGACCAGAAGGCGAAGTTCGCCGAGCTCGCGGAACTCGTCTCGACGGACAGCAGCTCCGCCGTGCGGGGCGGTTCGCTCGGCCCGAGCGGACGCGGCCAGTTCGTCGCACCGTTCGAGCAGGCAGGGTATGCGCTCGCGGTGGGCGCACTGTCCGAGCCGGTGCAGACGCAGTTCGGCTGGCACCTGCTGCGCCTCGACGCGCGCCGCGGCGACACGCTCGAACTGCGCCACATCCTGCTCCGCGTGCAGCAGAACGAGAAGGCCGCGGCCGAGACGGATCGGCGGGCCGACCAGCTCGGGCGCATCGCCGGTGACCAGGGCGCGGCGAAGTTCGACAGCGCCGCCAAGGCGATGGGGCTGCCGCTCTCGCGCGCCGTCGCCTTCGAGGGGGAGCCGCTGACGATCGCGGGTCGCTACATCCCCAGCGTGAGCGCCTGGGCCTTCGACGGGACGCGCCCCGGCGACATCAGCGAGCTGCTCGACGACGAGAACGGCTACTACCTGGCGCGTCTCGACACGCTGACCGAGAAGGGCGTCGCGCCATTCGAAACGGTGAAGGACGAGATCAAGGAGCGCCTCGCGTCCGAGAAGGTGCTCGACACGTTCATGCAGCTCGGCCGTGCGATCGCGACGCAGGCGCAGCGTGACGGGCTCGATGCGGCCGCGAAGCAGCGCGCTCTCGCCGTCGAGCAGACGGGCATGTTCACCCGCGCACAGCCCGCCGACGGACTCGGTGCGTTCAACGAAGCGGTCGGCGCGGCGTTCGTGTTGCCCGTCGGTGCGACGAGCCAGCCGATCCGCACTCGCGACGCGGTGTTCGTCCTGCGCGTGGATCGCCGCGTGCCGGCCGACAAGGCGGCGTTCGAGGCGCAGAAGTCGCAGCAGCGCCAGCAGCTGATCGGCGCGGTCCGTCAGCAGATCGTGCGCGACTTCCTCGACGGGCTGCGCAAGGGCGCGAACGTGGACGACCTGCGCCGCAAGATCCGCAGCGCCGAGCGCCGCTCGAGCACCTGACGGAGCGTCGCGCGGTCGACACGATGCGGGCCGAGTGCGAGATCATCGCGCTCGGCCCGTTTCCTTTCGTCCTCGTCAGGACACTCGTGCGATCCGACGGTGGGTGCACGACAGCATGAAACGCAGGGGGCGCCGGGGTCGCAGGGGAACAGCGGGGATGTGAAAGAGGAAGCGCGACCACGTCATCGACGTCGATCGCGCTTCTCCATACCGCAGTCGTTCACTGCGCCCCCGGCGCCCCCTGCGCTTCACGCTGTTGACGCGTCACGCAGGACCGGAGCGACGAACTACAGCAACCGCTTCGGCTCCGACGCCGCAGCGTCGTCGCGCGTGGCCGTGGTCGTGCTCCGCTGCTCGATCTCGGCGCGGTAGGTCGTGTCCGCGTCGCGGATCGAGCGGTCGACGTCGTTCAGGTTGCGCTTGAACGAGTTGATCCCCTTGCCCAGCGCGCCGGCGATCTCGGGGATGCGCTTCGCGCCGAAGAGCAGGAGCAGCGCGAGGCAGATGAGGATCAGTTCACCGGCACCGAGACCGAACGGCATGGGAGGACTCCGTCAGAAGAGCGAGCGCGCGATCAGGTAGGCGATCACTACCCCGAGCAGGCTCAGAAGGGACACATCGAGCGCAACGGGCCCGATCGCAAACTTGAGGAGAACCAGGTCGATCTGCAACGGACCGAGGCTCGGGTTGACGACGCCTTCGGTCAGGAATTCCTTGACGCTGCCCGCGGGCAGGAAGCGCCGCGAGAACTCGTTGATGAAGCCCCCGACGACGAAACCGCAGGCGAGCACCACCGCATGGAACGCGGGCCGATGCCGCGACGATCCCCCGCGCGCCATCACCAGCGCCGTTCCAGGACATACCCGACGAGGTCGAGGAGCGCCGTCCGGGCCGCCGATGCCGGCAGCCCTGTCACCGCTTCCTCGGCTTCGAGCGCGAACGCCTCGCCGCGCTGCCGCGCGTACTCGATTCCGCCCGCCTCGACCACGTGGCCGATCACGCGCGTGATCGCGTCGTCGTCCGGCGTGGCGTCGGCGAAGAGCGCGTCCACGTCCCTGCGCGCCGACACCGACATGGAGGGCAGCGCCGCGATCAGCGGCAGCGTCACCTTGTGCTCGCGCAGGTCGGCGCCGCTCGGCTTGCCCGTGATCTCCTGCCCCTCGATGTAATCGAGCAGGTCGTCCGCGACCTGGAACGCCATGCCCAGCCGCTCGCCGTACCGCGCGAGCGCGTCGCGATGCTCGGGCGCACCGCAGATCGCACCGACTTCACACGCCGCGCTCATCAGCGACGCCGTCTTCGCGTGGTTGAGCCGGTAGTACTCCTGCTCGTCGAACGAGAGCGCGTCGATCGCCGCGAGCTGCCACAGTTCGCCCACTGTCATCGTGTTCGACGCCTCGGCGATCACCCGCAGCGACTCGAGATCGCCGATGCGCACGATGTGCCGCACGGCGCGCGAGTACAGGTAGTCGCCCATCATCACCGACACCTGATGGCTGAACGCCGAATTGACGGTCGGCATGCCACGGCGGAGCCCGGAATGATCGACCGAATCGTCGTGCACGAGCGTCGCGAGGTGGATCAGCTCGATTACCGCCGCATGGTCGATCGCGACCGTGCTGCGGCGGCTGCCCGTCGCGTTGGCGAGCAGCAGCAGCGTCGGGCGGAGGAGCTTCCCCTGCATCCGCTGCAGGTGACGGTTCACGTCCTGGATGAGGGCGTTCGCGTCGGCGACGACATCCCACATCCGCTCGACCACCCGATCGAGCTCCGCGTGGACCGGTCGCTGGATCTCGGCGAGCGGGTTCTGAAGCCCGACTCGCGCGGGAACCGGCAGGGTCATCAGGTCGGCTGCTGCAGGGTCTGGAGACGGGCCGCGACGTCACGGAACCGGATGTCGACGGCGTACACACGCTGATAATAGCGGACCGCCTCATCTCGTGCCCCGAGGGTCTCCTCGGCGCGCCCGAGCAGGTACAGCACCCCGCGCAACGCGTCGTCCGACGCGCCCTGCCCCGCGATCCCCTGCAACAGCACCGTCCGCGCGATCGCCGGATCACCCTTGGTCACGAAGCAGCCGCCGAGTGCTTCAGTCGCCTCGAGCCGGCGCGCCGGAGAGCGCAGTGCGATCTGGAACTCGGCGATCGCGTCGTCGATCAGCCCCATCTCGCGGAAGGCGATGCCCAGGTCGTAATGGGTCTCGGCGTCCTCGTGCGGAATCGTCTGCTCGATGCCGGCCCGGAACTCGCGCAGGATGCGCTGGAGGTCGGCATCCTCGTCACCGCTCCGCACGGGCTCGCCGACGGTCATCCGCGTGTCCTTCGTCTCGTCCTCGCCGAGCAGATCGGCGAGGTTCACGAAGTCGCTGCCACGGCTTGGCGCGGGCGGGATCGTGCCCATGGCGGGCGCGTCGCCACCGAAGCGGTCGGCGGAGCTGCCCAGTGCGGGGAGCGCCAGCGCCTCGTCGAGCGAGAGCGCGGGCGGCGGCAGCGGATCGGCCGGCTCCGTCTCGAACGACGGCAACGGGACCGACGCGGCGAAGTCGTCGTGATCGGCGACGGTCGGAGCGCCGGCCGCGGCGTCCGCGGACGCGGTCGGTGCCGCGACGGCCGGCGTGTCGAGGTCGAGGAAGTCGATGCCCGACACGGCGGGCTCGTCAAGGTGCGGCGCGTCGTGGGTCAGTGCGTGTGACGCGCCGCTCTGTGCAGCACCATCGAATGCAGGGACCTCGAAGACCGGCGGCTCGTAGGCGGGCGGCGCGAACTCGGGCGCCTCGACCGAGGTCGCTTCGAAGCCTTCGAGTCGTCCGGCGGCGTCGGCCGGCGACGCGGCCGGCCCCCCCAGCCCCTCGAGGCCGGCGAGCGTCGCGGTGGCGCCACTGGCGGGCGACGCCGGCGCGATCGACTCGAAGTCCGAATCGGCGTTGAGGAAGACCAGCCCCTGCGACGCGCGCGCGGGATTGGCGTCGCCTCCCTCCGCGTCGGGCTGCCATGCCGAGTCCACGTCGCGCGCGATGGCTGCGACCGCCTGCGCCTCGTCGTGCCGTCCCGCCTCGGCGTGCAGCCGGTAGAGCACCGTCAGGTGCGGGAGCGCGTCGGCCCGACGGCCGGCCCGCAGCAGCTGCTCGACGACCACGGTCCGCACATGGACGTCCGCCGGGGACACATCAGCGAACTCGCCCAGCGCCTTGAGCGCCTCGGCGTGCTGCCCCTGCCGCTCGAGCGCTTCGGCCACCGCGAGGTAGTGGCGCTGGGCGTCGAGCACGAGCCCCTTCTCGGCGCAGTAGCGCGCCAGCCGCCGCAGCGTGGGGACGTGGCCCGCCCGGTGACGGAGGATCTTGTTGCAGAGGGCGATCGCGTTGTTCAGGAAGCCGCTGAGCGCGTACTCCTCGGCGCTCCGCTCGAAGAGCGCGATGGCCTGGGCGGGATCGCCGGAGCGGAGGTGCAGGTCGCCCACGCGGTTGCGCAGGGCGACGTCGACCTCCTCGGTGTCCCCGTGGAGCTCGATGAGCTGGGCGTAGACGGCGAGCGCCTTCTCGGGCTGCCGCTTGGCCTCGAACGCGGCGGCCTGCTGCTTGAGCGTGGCGGGTGTGGTCATGCGGGGGACACGGCGGGTTTCCGGTGGGTGGACCTGGACCTCCGGCTGACGTGCGAACCTAGGTCGGGGTCACGCCGCCGGGCACCACGGTCGGTACCGAACGGCTGCAATCCGGACCGAAGCGCTGCAGCACCGGTGCGGAGTGTCGGCAGGCCGGGGCGATTCCCGGCCCTCGCCCGTCAGGCCATCACGTCCTTGACCCGCGAGAGCCGGAGCGGCGCCTGCGCCTCGCCGCGGCAGGCGTAGTAGCAGCGGTTGCAGTCGATTGGCTCGTAGCGCGAGAACTCGGACCAGTGGAAGTCCACGGGGAAGTCCGGGCAGCGCCGCACCATCCCCACCGGATCGATGTGGATGGTCGTCATCCCGGACCGGCAGGGCTCCGTCATCTCGCCGCGCAGGTAGCGAGGGAGCTGCTCCAGGTAGTAGTCCGAGTTGGTGATCACGCCGCGGCGCCGCTCCTTGAACGCCAGGAGCTCGGCGACGATCGCGTCGACCTCGCGCCGCTGCTCCGGGCGCAAGAGGTGCGCGGTGTTGCCGTTCTTGAAATCGGTGTAGACCGAGAAGTTGACGCCGCACCCCAGCTCGGCGGCGCGATGCACCATCGGGACGATCTGGTCGAGGTTGTCGTCCTTGATGACGGTGTTCAACCGGATCGAGTCGATGCCATCGGCCCGCATGCCGTCGATGGCGTCGAAGATCTTCGCCGTGAGGCCGGGAATGCCGCGGGCCGCGTCGTGGCGTCCGTCGAGGTAGTCGAGCGAGATGTTGAACTGGTTGACGCCCGCATCCCACAGCGATCGCCCGCGCTCGCGCGAGAGCATCGCGCCGTGGGTGATGAGCATCATGTACTTGAGCCGGATCGCGTCGCGCACGCCGGCCACCAGCTCCTCGAGGTCCCTGCGCAGGAGCGGCTCGCCACCGGTGAAGGTGACGAGCATCGGATCGAAGCGGCGCGCGGCGTCGGCGTAGCTCCTGAGCTCGCGCGCCTTCTCGTCGGCCGGTGTCTTCCAGTAGTCGCAGAAGCCGCAGCGCGCGTTGCACCGCATCGTCACCTCGAAGTGCACCAGCACCGGCATGCGGCGCAGGCGGAGCGAGGCGTACTTGGCGATGAAGAGCGGGACGTGCCAGGGCTTGAATCGTGCCGAGAGCATTCAGTTGCCCGTGTCCGGGCGGCGGAACGTCTGCTGGTCGTACGGCAGGCGGATGTCGGGCGACGCCTTGAGCGCGATGAAGAACGAGAAGAGGAAGTTCCCGTTCGGCGCCTGCGTGAAGTTCATGCTCATGCGCCAGTCGTGCAGCTCGCGCTGCAGCGAGACCTGCTGCGCCGCGAACTGCTGCCGCGTCAGGTCGTACGACGTGCTCCACGATGCGGCCCACTTGGGCGTCAGGTTGAAGCTCGTCTGCAGCGCCATCGTGCGGAGCGGCGGATTGACGAAGATCGGCCCGCCGAAGCCGAACTGGTTGGCGTTCGGGTCGTTGCCGGGGAGCACGCCGTTGGTGGCGATGCACTGCTGGAAGGCGAGCGGGCTCAGTGCGCGGGCGAAGGCGCAGCGCTGTTCGACGTCGATCAGGAGCACGTTCGTGCCGCGGGGCGGCCGCTGGCGGTTCTCGGTGTAGTTGAGACTCACGCGCCATCCCTGCCCGGACGGGATCACCGAGAAGGCCGGCCGGATCTGGTTCACCTGGCCGAGCGGCGTGCCGAACATGTTCTGGTTGGCGTTGTTGCGGAGCTGCATCGAGTCCGCGGCCGTCAGGTTGGACTGCGCGGGTTCAAACTTGCCGCCGCCGAGCTTGCGCACGAGCCAGTCGATGACGCCCGTCTTGCGATCGAGCTGGAGCGACATGCGCACCTCCTCGCGAAACGGCTCGAAGGTCGCGGTGTCGGACTGCGTGTTGCCCTGGAAGAGCGACCAGCGCATGCCGAAATCGAAGCCGGGGAGGAAGTCGCTCCGGAGGCCGAGGCCCCAGTTGTTGCTGGTCAGGCCGAGCACGGGCGAGACCTGCGACGGGTTGCTCGACCGCTCGCGGATGGTGCGGAGCCGGTTGAAGTCGTACGACAGCGCGTCCGTCTGGATGGCGAGCGCGCGCACCTTGCGCCCGGCCTCGGGCGCCGAGTCGGCGGGGGCGCGCAGCTTGACCTCGATGTTCTGCTGCAGGCCGAGGGAGACGATGTTCTGCGGCTGCGCACCGATGAAGTCCGAGCGGAAGCGTCCCGTCGCGGCGAGGAACTCGTCGCTGACGTTGCCGCGCGGGGCGAGGGACCACGACAGCGTGGGCGAGATCTGGTGCCGGATGCGCGCGACGGGGCCGATCCCGCGGAAGAAGCCGAACAACGTCGGCGAGGCGGAGAGCGAGAACTGCGGACGCTTGCTCTGGCTCACCCAGCGACCGCCGCTCAACGTCGAGCGGACGAAGAACGCCGAACCCTGGTCGGCGTTCACGAACTGGATCGAGGGGGTGATGTTCCACGTGCCGCGCCCGAACGCGGCCGGGATCTGCAACTGCGTCTGCCAGTCCAGTTGCGTCTCGGTGTAGCCGTCGAAGATGCGGACCGACCGCACGGTATCGAGCCCGCCGCCCTCGCGCGGCACGATCTCCTCGACTGTCTGCTGGCGGAAGAGTGTCTGGGCCCGATCGGTGAGCCGGAAGCTGTTGCCGAGCGTGACCGCGAAGCCGCTCGCCGTCCCCTGCTCACCGGTCCGTCCGATCGTGATCGGCGTCTCGAAGCCGAGGCTCGTGTTGCGGTCGTTGTTGCGGACGCGGATCGTATCGAAGACGCCGGGTGTTCCCGTGGGCTGGAAGAGTTCGCCCTGGTTGCCGCTGAGCGGCTGATCGGTGCGTCGCTGTTCACTGCCCTGGAGCGACGGCGTCCACGTGACGAAGTTCCCGAGGCGCAGCGGCCGTGACGTGACGCTGATCGTCGGCAGCGTCTGGTCCACCTGCTCACGCCCGGGAAACTGTGTCCGGTTTGCGCCGATGGCGAAGGTGAGCGGCCCGCGCTGCGACTGGAAGTTGATGTCCGAGCGGATCGTGCTCATGACCAGCTGCGGATTGAACCCCACCTGGCGCTGGATCCGCGTGTCGCTCGTGTAGTTCACGTTGGCCGTCAGGCGCGTGCGGCGCGAGAACTCCTGCTGGTGCGTCCACGCCACCTGTAGGTTGCTCTGGTCGTCGAAGAGCCGCGTCTGCGACAGCGCGATGCGACCGCCGACGAACCGGTTGAGCCAGCGGTAGCGCCACTCCCCGCTCATGCGCAGGAAGCCCGGATCGATGACGCCCGCCGGCGTCGCGCCGGCCGGTTGCGCGCCCGAACGCCAGTCGAGCCAGAACGAGAGATCCTGATACTCGCTGATGTTGAAGTAGTAGCCGAGGTTCTCGATGTTGCGGCGGTACCCCTGATTCTGGCGCAGGATCTCGCTGAAGCCGAATCGCGGTGTGAGCATGCCGCTCCGTCGTCCGCGTCGGATGTCCTGGAAGACGAACGGAAGCCAGAAGACCGGAACGTCGTAGAGATAGAGCACCGCCGGCCGTCCGATCGCGAGGCGGCCGGCGACGAGCTTGAGTTCGCGCGACTGGAAGCGGTAGTGCGGCAACGAGTCCTCGCAGGTGGTGATGCTCCCCTGCCGCCCGAAGAAGGCCTCTTCCTCGCCGGTGCTGTCGTTGACGAACGCGGCGCGCTCGGCGGCCACGTAGTACTTCTGGCCGCTCGTCAGCGTGGTGCGCACGGCGCCCACCTGTGCCGTTCCCGCCGCGAGATCGTACGAGAGCGAGCCGGTCGAGAGGACGTCGTCGCCACGTGCCGGGTCGCGGATCACGTTCTCTCGCCCGCGCGCACGCACGATCCGGAGCGAATCGTCGTACACGATCGTGTCGCTGACGATGAGCGTCTGGTCGCGACCGACGGCGGCGCGGGCCGCACTGTCGCGCACGAGCGTGAGACGGCGCGTCTCCGCCTCGAACACGACCGTCTTCCCCTGGTAGCGCGTCACCGAGTAGCCCGGCCGCTGCAGCAGCGCGTCGATCACCGAGTCGGTCTCGGCCCACTGCACCAGATTCTTCTTGATGCTGTCGCGCACGATCGAGTCGCGCATGGCCGAATCGCGCGCGGTGAGCGGACGCCGCAGCGTATCGCCACGCGTGACGGGGGCAGCCGGCGCACGGACGGGTGGCGCGGGGGCAGGCGTCGGCGCGGGCGCCGGGCGACGCTGCGCGCCCGCCGGACGTGCGACGAGCGCCGATGCGCCCACCAACGCCACGACCGCGCCGCCGCGGACGATCAGCCGCCGCAGCGACGCGCCGCCGCTCACGCGAGTGCCTCGACGTCGCCCGCGGCTTCGAGCCCGCGGCGCTGGAGCCGCCGGTGCACGATCGCGCTCGACACGATGCTCGCCTCGTAGAGGCCGTAGAGCGGGACCATCACCATCAGCGTCGTCGTGATCAGGTCACCGGGGGTGATGATCGCCGCGCCGAGCATCGAGCCGATCAGCGCCTGCCGACGCCACCCGCGCAGCTGCTGCGGCGTCACGATGCCGAGCGCGGTGAGCCCCGTGAGCACGATCGGCAGCTCGAAGACGGCGCCCATCACGAGGCAGAGCGAGATCGCGAAGTCGAAGTAGTCGCGCGCCGTGATCATCGCCTCGAGCGCCGACGACTGGAAGCCGAGCAGAAACTCGAGCGCGAAGGGCAGCACCAGCTTGAACGCCGCCGCCGCACCGAGGGCGAAGAGCCCCGAGGCGGCGAACAGCACCGGGATGACGATCCGCTTCTCGCGCTGGTAGAGCGCCGGCGACACGAACGCCCACAGCTGGTACAGGATCACCGGGGCCGCGAGCACGACCCCCATGCCGAGCGACACCGTCATCGTGATCGAGAACGAATCGCCGGGATGCGTGAAGACGAGCTTCCTGCCGCCGAGGTACGGCTGGATCGGCTGCGCGAGCCAGCTGATCGCGTTGAACTTGACCACGAGCACGAAGGCGATGGTCACCGTGACCGCGAGCGCCGCCACCACCTTGAAGAGCCGCTGGCGCAGCTCCTCGAGGTGTTCGAGGAAGGGCATCTCCGTCGTCGGGTTGCTCGAGGCCATCGGGTCGCCCGTCAGCCCTTGAGCCGGTCGCGCGCGAGTTCCGCCTCGTCGCTGCGCGGGTAGGCGTTCACCAGCGCCTCGAGCACGCTCCGCGCCTGCGGTGCCCTCCCCTGCTTCTGCAGCAGCTGCGCGCGCTTGAACATCGCGGTCGGCGCGCGCTGGGCGTTCGGGTACTTGGTGTACGCCGCGAGGTACGCGGCTTCGGCGTCGGCGTCCTTCTTCTCACGCTCGAGCGTCTCGGCGACGTAGTACTGCGCATCGCCGGCCTGCTCGTGCTGCGGATGCTGCGCGAGGAAGTCGGTGAAGCCCGCGCGCGCGGCGGCGGTGCTGCCGCGACGGAGCTGATCGAGCGCCATCGTGTAGAGCTGGCTCGGCCCCGGCGCCGGCGGTGTCGGCGGCGCACCGCCCGGTGTCGCGGTGGGTGCACCGGGTGCCGGTGCGGCGCCCTGCTGCAGCAGCGCATTGCGTTGCTCGAGCTCCGCGCGCAGCTCGACCAGACGCGACTGACTCATCCCCGTCAGCGACCGCACCTCGATCAGCCCCGCCTGGACGGTCCCCAGGTCACCGAGGATCTGTCCCTGGGACCGCGTGACGAAACGGCGGAAGTCGGTGAGCGAATCGCGCAGCACCGCCATCTCCGCGCGCGCGCTGTCGAGGGCACGCAGGCGCTGGCGACCGAGCGAGTCGCGCAGGGCGGCCTCGCTGCGCATCGCGCGGAGCTCCTCCTGCAGCAACGTCACCTGCGACGCGGTCGCGATGCACCCCGCGAGCGCGGGCGCGAGCAGCACGAGCGGGACGATGCGCCGCATCAGCGGGTACGCCCCAGCGACGCGTCGCCTGCCGTGATCTCGAATTCGCCACGCCGGTTCTGCGCCCACGCGTCCTCGCTCTCCCCCGACGCCAGCGGGCGCTCGGCGCCGAAGCTCACGACGGCGAGGCGCGTCGCCGCGATCCCGCGATCGACGAGATATTTGCGCGTCGCGCTCGCGCGCCGGAGCCCGAGGGCGAGGTTGTACTCGGTCGCCCCGCGCGCGTCCGTGTGGCCCGCGATGCGGAGCGTGACCGTCGGATGCCGCTGCAACACGGCCAGCTTGCCGTCGAGGAGCTGTCGCGCCTCGTCGGACAGCTCGCTCGCGTCGAAGGCGAAGAAGACCGGCGCCGTGAGGATGCGACGCGCTTCGGCCGCGGCGGCGGCGACGCCGTCCACCGTCGGCGTGGCGGCGCCACGAGCGGCGGCGTCACGCGCGGCCTGCGCGCGCGCCGCGGAATCCCGCGCGGCCGCTTCACGAGCGAGCCGTTGCGCGGCGGTGTCGACGACGGGTGCGACCGCGCCGACCGGGGGCACCGGCTGGTTCCGGCGGCAGGCGCCAAGCGCGACGGCGCCGACGACGGCGCCAAGGAAGATCGAACGACGCATGAGGAAGGAAGATCGGGGTTGCAGGCGGGAGGGAGAAGCCCGGTGGGGCGTCACCGGCCGAGGCGCGGCGACCAGGCCGGCAGCCGTCCACCGGCGGCGCGCGTGAGTTGGCGGGCCCGCCCCGTCTGGGTGTCGATCACCCAGAGTTGCCGGGCACCGGAGCGCGTGGAGCTGACGACCAGATGTCGGGCGTCGGGCGCCCACGACGGATCCTCGTTCGCGCCCTCGGCGGTGATGCGCTGCACGTCGCGGTCACGCAGCGTCGCGGTCATCACCTGGAAACGGCCGTCGATCCGTGACTGGAACGCGACCGCGCGGCCGTCGGGCGACCAGTCGGGACTCGCGCGGTAGCTGCCGCTCCCGGCGCCCCGCGGCGCGAGGACGTCGATGTTGGTGCCGTCGGCATCGGCGAGATAGACGTCGGGATAGCCCGCGCGTCCCGACGTGAAGGCGATGCGTCGCCCGTCCGGGCTGAAGGTCGGCGAGGTGTTGTCGCTGCCACGCCCGAGCGCGATGCGCGCGCCGCGCCCGCCGCCCGCGGGCGCGAGCCAGAGATCGGTGCCGACGTCCTCGCCGTGCGCGTAGGCGATGCCGGTGCCGTCGGGCGTGAACGCGGGCGAGATGTTGAGCCCGCGCGGTTCGACGATCGTGCGCGTACCGCCACGCACGTCGGTGACGCGGATCGCGCTGCCGGTCGCCTCGAGCTCCGCGTACGCGATCTGCTCGCCGAGCGGATGCCACGACGGCGACAGCGCGCCGGTGCCGGTGACCGCGGTCGCGTTCGCACCGTCGCTGTCGATGATCCAGATCCGCCCCGCCAGCGCGTACGCGATGCGCGACGCGGCGATGCCGCGCACACCGGTGATCCACTCCTCGAGCTGGTCACTCGCGACATGCACGGCGCGACGCCATGCGGGCGCGAGCGGCGTCGCGGGAAGCGTCACCGTGGTGCGCTCCAACACGCGCGCCTGCGCCACGTCGTGGAGCACGATCTCGAGCGCCGTGCCGCGCAGCGTCGCCTGCACGATCCCCGCGGCCCCGAGGCGCGCGGCCAGGGCGTAATTGAGTGGTGCGCCGGCCCGCGGTGCGCCGAGGGTGGCGCTGGGCGGGAGCACCGTGACGCGATCGCCGTGATCGAGGTCGCGCGCGACGATGGCGCGGATCGAATCACCGGCCGTCCCGCTCACCGGCAGCACGAGGACGCCCGGCTTGCCCGCGCGCGCGTCGTACGTGAGCCCCACGCGCACGCCCGGCTGTTGCGCGGCGAGCGGCGCGACGAGCGCACCGCACAGCGCGAGCGCGCCCAGGGACGCGCGGCCAACCGTGCGCACCACGTGCATTCCGATGTCCGCGCGCGTCGTCGCGCAGTTCGTGACCATCATCGCAGCGTGCGTGGGTCGAAGCTGAAGACGACGGGAAGCGCGTCGTCGCCGAAGCCGCGCGGCAACGGACCGAAGCCACGCCCGCCCGCGACCGCCTCGACGGCGCCGAGGCACTCGAGGTCGAACGCGTAGTCACCCGACCTGGTGACGAGGCGGATGTCGCTCACGGTACCGTCCCGCTGGATGGTGAAGGCGACGTCGGCGCGCCGCGTGATCCCCGCGCGCGGCCGGAAGTTGAGCGCCACCTGCCGCACGATGTTCTCGAGATACCCGGGATACGGAAAGGCGATGCCGTCGGTGCGGACGGTCGCGACGTCGGTCCCCGCGCCAGCGGTCGCACCACCACGCGCGGTGCGCTCGGCGCCCGTGGCCGGTGCACCGGTGGTGCGCGATGTCGCGGTGGTCGTCGTCGTCGAAGGGGTGGGAGACGTCTTGCTGGCCGTCGCCTTCGTCGACGCGGGCGTTGCCGTCGCACCCGATGTCGCGGGCGTCGGACGTGCGTCGCGCGACCGGGGCGTCGGAGGCGTCACGGGTGGTGCGATCGACGTTGCGGTGCGCGAGGGCGGCGTCGAAGGCATCGCGGTCGCCTCGGGTCGCGGTCGTGCATTCGCGGCGGGCGTCGGCACGGGCGCGGGGACCGGCGATGTCGCCTCGGTACGCGGACCCGGCGGCGCGGCGACGAGCGACACCGCGTACGAGGGCGGAAGCGGCGGTGGCGCCGCCTCGCGCAGCGCCCACAGGAGCAGCGCGACGGTCACCGCGTGCCCGGCGAGCGACCACGCCATCGGCGCGCCGCCGCGATCGTCGGGGGGCACCGGCCCGCGCAGGCCGAGCGGCACCGTGCTCACCGCGCCGGTGTGGCGAGAGGTTCGGCGACCAGGTTCACGTTCTCGATCCCGCCGCCACGCAACGTCGCGAGCACCGCGAGCACCTCGCCAAAGGCGACGCCCGCGTCCGCGCGCAGGTAGACCGCACGACCGCGCGCCGACTGCGCGAGCGTCGGCAGCGAGGTGCGCAGCTCGTCCGCGGTCACGCGCACGTCGTCGAGCAGGAGCGCCCCGTCCTTCGTCACCGTCACCATCAACGCCGGCCGCGCCTCGGACGCACGCACGTCGGCCTTCGGCAGCGTGATGTCCACGCCGCCGGTGAGCAATGGTGCGGTGATCATGAAGATGATCATCAGCAGCATCATCACGTCGATCAGACTGACGACGTTGATCTCCGCGTTGAGCGGCAGCTTCGCACGCGCGCGGCGGCGCCCCATCAGATGCGCCCGTCGCGCACGAGCAGCGCGACGATGTCGGCACCGAACGCCTCGAGATCGCCGTCGAGCCGGTTGAGGCGCTGTGCGAAGAGATTGAAGCCGAACACCGCCGGGATCGCGACGACCAGCGCGAGCGCCGTCGCCACGAGAGCTTCGGCGACGCCCGGTGCGACCGCCGCGATGTTCCCGCTTCCCGCGGCCGCGACGCCGAGGAAGGCGTTGATCACGCCGATGACCGTGCCGAACAGCCCGATCAGCGGCGCGACCGCACCGATCGTCGCGAGCCACGGCAGGCGGCGCTCGAGCCGATCACGCTCGGCGACCGCCGCCGTGTCGAGCACCAGCTGCAGCGCCTCGACCTGCGCCGGCGACAGGCGCGGGCGCGCCTCGCCCTGCACCGCCGACGGCGGCCGCACGCCCCGCACGAACGCGGCGGCGCGTGCCAGGACTGCTGCGTGCGGCGTTCCCTCGCCCTCGTCCACGCGGGCCGCGGCGGCGTCGAAGCTCGCGGCGTCGCGCACGACGTCGTGCATCGCGGTGCTCCGCCGCTCGACCGCCGCGAACTGGCGTCGCTTGGCGAGCATGATCGTCCAGCTCGCGGCGCTCAGCACCACCAGCAGCACGAGCACGGCCCACGTGATCGGCGTACCCGCGGCGAGGAGGCCGAGGGCACCGCCGCTCGCGCCCTGCAGGAGCATCGCCGGAGCGACGAGCGTCATGCGGCGTGCTTGGCGCGGAAGAACTCGAACGTCGCGCGCAGTCCTTCGTCGAGCGGCATCGCGGGCGTCCAGCCGAGCTGCGTGCCGGCCTTGGTGGGCGCGATGCAGCTGCGACGCTGTTCGCCCGGGCGCGGTGCGGCGTGCTGCACGTCGGCCGCGGCACCCGCGACGCGCTGCAGCACCTGCGCGAGTTCGAGCACGCTGGTCTCGATGCCCGTGCCGATGTTGAAGCCCCGGTCGTCGAGGCGCTGCGGCGCCGGCAGCGAGGCCGACGCCGCGAGCAGATTGGCCCGCGCCACGTCGCCGGCGTAGACGTAGTCGCGCGTCTGGTCGCCGTCGCCGAAGACCGTCAGCGCACGCCCTTCGAGGATGCGACCGCAGAAGATCGCGACGACGCCCGCTTCCCCGTGCGGGTCCTGTCGCGGCCCGTACACGTTCGCGTAGCGCAGCGCGACGGTGTCCATGCCGTGGATGCGCGCGTAGTACGACAGGTAGTACTCGGCCGCGAGCTTCGTGATGCCGTACGGCGACGCCGGATCCTTGTCGGCCGTCTCGGGCGTCGGCGTCGGCACGAGATCGCCGTACTGCGCGCCGCCCGACGACGAGAAGATCACGCGCGTCGCATGGCCGGAGTGACGGACCGACTCGAGCAGGTTGAGCGTGCCGCCGATGTTGATCGCGGCGTCCCACGCCGGATCGGCGACGCTCTTCCGGACGTCGATCTGCGCCGCGAGGTGCACGAGCACGTCGAAGTGCCCGTCGCGAACGAGCGACGCGGTCGAGGCGTCGGCGATCGACGCGCGGTGGAGCGTCGCGCGCGGATCGACGTTCTCCGGCTTGCCGCTCGAGAAGTCGTCCACGATCGTGACCGCGTACCCCTCGGCCAGGAAGAGATCGGCGACGTGCGAACCGATGAAGCCCGCGCCCCCGGTGACCAGCGCGCGGCGCGTCATGCGATCCCCCGGACGGAAGCGGAACGGCGGGCGGTCGCGGGTGCGGCGGTCGGGACGACGACGCGTGCGGACATGGACTCGGCGGAACGAGGGATCGCGAGCGCCGCGGGACGGCGCGTGACACGGCCAAAGTAAACGCGCCCGCGCACCGCCGAGGATGGCGGGCGCGGGCGCGCCGCGATCGGAGTCGGCCGCTCGCTCAGGGCATGCGGGCCACCAGGCGCGCCTTCATCCCCGCACGCACCGCCGGTTGCGTGTGGTCGATGATCACGCCCGTCGCGCTCCGCGATCCGACGTGCACCACCACGGCACGCGCCACGTCGTACTCCGGCGTGCGATCGCCCTTCTTCGTCAACTCGACGCCCGGCTCGTAGAGCTGGAACTGGTCGCCGAGCTTGATCCCCATGTCGCCGCGCGGCAGCGCCATGACCACGTAGTGCTCGAGCGTCGGCAGGACGACGTCACCCGGGAGCGAGACGACGTCGAGCGTCGTCCCGTTCGACACGGGGACCGGACGCACGGTTTCCGGTGCATCGACCGCGTCGAGCGGCACGAGGTAGTCGTGCTTGCGCATCGCCTGGTACATGCGGATGACGCTCGCCCGTGCCGCGCGCCCGCTGCCGACGGCGATGAGTTCGACGATGCCCGTCGGGACGACGAGATGGCTGTCCGTGCCCTTGACCCGCGGGCCCATGCGGTAGACGCCGTATCGCTGCCCGATCGCGCCGCGCGCGTTGGTCGGCAGGAGCACTTCGACGTCGTCGTAGTACTGGAACTGGTCGCGGCTCAAGGCGGGCGCGATGATCGTGGCGTCCGCTCGCCCCATCAGCTCGCCCGCGTTGGCCGGAGGCTGCGGCGGTGCGAGGAAGGGCGCGGCGCGCACCTCGCCCGCACGGACCGTCGGGCGCAGGGCGCGCCCGGAGAGGGTCAGCGATTCGGGCCCACCCTTCGCGCGGCGCGCATTGGGGCCGAACGTCGCGAGGCGCACGGGCGTCTCCTCCTCGTCCCGCTCGTCGGCATCACGCGGCGGCGGCGCCTCGAAGACGGGTCGCCCATCGGCGCCGACGACGAGCCGCTGGCCCGGATAGATCCAGTGCGGGTCGTTGACGGTCGCCGTGTTCTTCTGGAAGAGCTCGTGCCAGCGGAACGGGTCGCCGAGATAGGTGCCGGCGATGTCCCAGAGCGTGTCGCCGCGTTTGACCGTGTGGAGGACGCTACCCGGCGCCGACGTCGTGGCTGCGGCGGGCGTCGCGTCCTGCGCATGCGCGGACAGCGGCGCGAGCGTGAACGCCGCGGCGAGTGCGAGCGGTGCGAGCGGTGCGAGCGTGCGGGCGGGGTGGAAACGCATGGGCGGGAACGCACGGGTGGCGGCCGCGTCGTCGCGACCGTGGGGGACGATCCCCCGCTGTCCACGGACCGGGCCGCAGGGCGGGCCGGTGCACGGAGAGGACGACCGACTCGGTGCGGGGAAACGCGGGGCGCTGGTGTGCCGGGGACAGTCCCCTCTGTCCCCATCGGGGGACAGAGGGGACTGTCCCCACGCGGCGCCACGCGGCCCTCGCGCGCCCAACCGTCGCCCACAGGTTCATGCCGTGCGAGCGGCGAGGCAGTCAGCGTGACGCGCCGTGCGCGACGCGCGAACGAGCGCAACCCGAAGCGAACGACCTCAATGGGGACAGTCCCCTCTGTCCCCATCGGGGGACAGAGGGGACTGTCCCCAGCGGCCTCAGCGATCGGCGCCCACCTCTGCGCCTACCCCCGTGCCCGACATCGTGCTGCCTCCTGCGCGCGTGCTCGCCGCCGGAGCCGCCAGCAGCTCCCGCACCCGCGGCACCACCTCGCGTCCGTACAGCTCGATGCTCCGCCGCATCGCGTCGTGCGGGAGCGTCCCATGGCTGTACTTCAGGTCGAAGCGCGTCAGGCCGAGCGCGCGCACCGTCGCCGCGATCTTCCGTGCGACCGTCTCCGGCGAGCCGACGTACAGCGATCCGTGCGCCACCTCCTGCTCGAACTGCGCGCGCCCGATCCGCCCCCACCCCCGCTCGCCGCCGATGCGGTTGATCATCGCTTCGTACGCCGGCCAGAGCGTGTCGCGCGCCTCGGCGTCGCTGTCGGCGACGTGGCCGGGTGAATGCACCCCGACCGGCAGCCGCGCGAGGCCGCGTCCCTCGACGCGCTCGTGGAAGAGCGCCACATACGGCGCGAAGCGGCGCGGATCACCGCCGATGATGGCGAGCATCATCGGCAGACCGTGCCGCGCCGCGCGCACCACGCTCTCCGGACTACCGCCGACGCCGACCCATGTGCGCATCGGCGACGAGTCGGTCGTGGGATAGACGCGTTGCGCGTCGAGCGGCGCGCGCGTCGTGCCGCTCCACGTCGTCTCGCCTTCCTGCAGCAGCTGCACGTAGAGCGCGAGCTTCTCCTCGAAGAGCACGCCGTAGGCCTCGAGCGGCAAGCCGAAGAGCGGGAACGACTCGGTGAAGCTCCCCCGCCCCATGATCGCTTCGGCCCGACCACCGGAGATGCCGTCGAGGGTGGCGACGCGCTGGAAGACGCGCACCGGATCGTCGGAGCTCAGCACCGTCACGGCCGATCCCAGTCGGATGCGCGTCGTCCGCGCCGCGATCGCCGCGAGGACGACCTCGGGGGCCGAGATCGCGAAGTCGTCGCGGTGGTGTTCCCCGACGCCGAAGAAGTCGAGACCGACCGCGTCGGCGAGCACCCCCTCCTCGACGACGTCGCGCAGCACCCGGGCGTGGCTCCTGAGCGACCCGTCGGCGTCGCGCGTGAGATCGCCGAAGGTGTGGAGCCCGAAGGCGGGAGAATCGTTCATGGCTGAACGATATCGCGCCCCATGGCGGCGCGGCACCCACTTCGAATGCTCAGGGAAGCACGAGCGTGAACGGGTTGGACGTCACCTGCCGCTCGTCGGCGCCTCGCCAGCGATCCGGCACGCTGCCGGCCGCCAGCCGCATGTCGACGCGCAGCCGGAAAGTCCCCCGCGGGGGCGGGGATACATCGAAGGCGGGCTGTGCCCGCGCCCCGTCGAACGCGGCGAAGAATCTCAGCTCCTGCGCGAGCGTGTCGCCGGGTGGCACGACGATGTCGGGGGAGCGGCACAACGGGATCACGTTGGCCCACACCATCCGCCATCGCCCAGACTCCCATCGCTCCATCGTCGCGCCGTACGCGCCGTTGCAGTTCCCGATGTGGAGGGGCGCCGCGGAGACGTTCCGGATGGTGAACGGGATGCGCCCCTCCCAGCCGACGCTGCCACGACCGAGCGTGACGGTCAGGTCACGCGTCTGCAGGCCGGCGCGTTCGTCTCGCGGCGAGACGACGGGCTCGGACGGCAGCGAGTCGTCGCACGCGGCGACGAGCGATACGGCGGCGAGGATGACGACACGAAGGACGGAGCGCATGCGACGTCGAAGGTACCGTGTGGCGGAGCGATGCAACGGTGCAACCTGCTCGTCGCCTACCAGCCACGGCCCGCGTACGTCACGGACACCGGACCGATCGTGCGCGGCATGTCACGTCGCGAACCGACGGCACACACATGACGCACTACAGCGCACCGCCTCCGCGATGGGGACGCCCGATCGCGACCTTACCCGCGCGGCCGCCTGGGCGACAGGATCCGCACCTCGACACGATGCAGCAGCACCTCGGGCGGCATGTCGACCACGTGCCGTACCGCCGCGGCGACATCCTCCGCCAGCAATCGCCCGCCCGTTCCGCCGTCGGGCCGCCCCGAGAACTCGGTCGCCACCGACCCGGGACTCACCACCGAGACGCGCACTCCCGCGTCGCGCACTTCGAGCATCAGGTTCTCGGCGAAGCCCATCACGGCGTGCTTGGTGGTCGCGTAGCCCGCCCCACCGACGAACGCACTCCGACCCGCGATCGACCCGACGAGCACAACGTCGCCGCGCCCGCGCGCGACCATGCCCGGCAGCACGGCGCGCGTCACGTGGAAGAGTGCGTTCAGGTTCACGTCGATCATGCGGTGCCACTCCTCGGCCGACAGCTCGAGGAACGGCTTGAGCACGCCGACGCCCGCGTTGTTCACGAGCACGTCGCAGTCGCGGCCGTGCAGTGCGCGCGCGACGTCCGCGGGATCGGCGACGTCCATCACCGCCGCTTCGGCCTCGCCACCGAGCGCGTCGATCTCGCGCACGAGCGCATCGAGACGCGCGCGATCACGCGCGGCCGCGAGGATGCGGTGCGTCGGGGCGAGCGCGAGAGCAATCGCGCGACCGATGCCGCGCGAGGCACCGGTGACGAGGGCGACGGGACGATGGAACATGACGGATCGTACTCGCGCGCGAGCAAACGAAGCAACGACGACGACGCCACCCACCAGGATGCCGTCGCCGAACGTCGACGCCGTCACCAGAGGACGACGTGATCACCGAACGACGACGGCGGCACCGCGTCGACCGACGCAGTGCCGCCGCGCTCACCCGCCGGCGCGGATGGCCCTCAGAACGGAAGATCGTCCTCGTCGTCCTCGAGCGCGCCCGGGAAGTCCGAGAAGTCGTCGTCCGACTTCTTGCCGGCCGCTGCGGGCTTGCTCGCCGCGGGAGCGGCCTGGCGCTGCGGGCGCGGCGCGTAGCTCGCACCGCCACCCTCGCCGTCGTCGCGCGGGCCACCGAGCAGGATCAGCTCACGCACCTTGATCTCGGTGGTGTAGCGGGTCTGCCCGTCCTTGTCCTGCCACTGGCGGTACTCGATGCTCCCCTCGACGTAGACCGACTTGCCCTTCTTGCAGTACTGCTCGACGACGTCGGCCAGCTTCACGTTGCCCTGGTTCCAGGCGACGCACTTGTGCCATTCCGTCTTCTCCTGCCGGTTGCCCGACTGGTCGTTCCACGTCCGCGACGTGGCGAGCGAGAACTGCGCGACCTTGCTGCCGCCCGCGGTGCGCACCTCGGGATCGTTGCCGAGGTTGCCGATGAGGATGACCTTGTTGAGACTGCGCGCCATGTGACTGTTCTCCGGAAGGACGGTGGGATGAAGCGTGACGCCCCCACCATGCGTCGTGCACCGCTCGGCGCGGTCACCGAAAAGTAGCCGCGTTGTGTTGTTCGACTGCCGACCCTACGGCGATGCGACCGCTGCGCCCGCCGCGCCGTGATCCGCCCCGGCGCGCAGCGGCCGCCGCAGGACGAGCGCGTCCTCGACCGGCCGCCGGTAGTACCCCCGACGACGCCCCACGAGCTCGAACCCGCGCGAGTCATAGAGCCGGCGTGCGGCGGTGTTCGACACCCGCACCTCGAGCCACATCGCGTCGCAGTTCGCCGCACTCGCGGCCGCCAGCGCCGCGTCGAGGAGCGTGCCGCCGAGTCCGTGCCCTCGACGCGCCGGTACGACGGCGATGTTCATCACCTCGCCCTCGCCGGCGACGAACCGCGCCATCGCGTACCCGACCACCGCACCACCGTCGTCGTCGTCCACCGCGACGTGGAACCAGCCGTACGGATCGTCGAACTCGCTCTCGAACGACGCCGGTGCCCACGGATCGGTGAAGACCGCGTGCTCGATCGCGAGGATTGCCGCGAGGTCCGCGGCCGTCGCCGGCCGGAGCCGTATCGTCGCCGCCATCATGCCGCCGGCAACGGCCGTCCGTTCGCCGCTTCCCACTGCACCTGCGCTTCCGCCAGCCGTCCGTAGTCGGGCTCCCATCCCGCGCCGGCATCGACCGCCACGAGCCGCATCGCACCCCGCGCATGCGGGTGCCGCCCCGCGTCGACCGGCGGACCCACGACCGCGCGCCCCTCGCTCGCGGCGCTCGCCAGCACCTGTTCGCGCGACGTGAGCGAGCGTGGTCCGTCGATGGTCACCGTCCCGTCCGATCCGAGCGTGCAGCGCTGCGCGAACCAGTCACCGCGCAACGCGTCGAGCACGGCGACGTACGGGCCCGGCTCGAGCGCGGGCGCAGATCCCGCCACGATCAGCGACAGCGAGGACACCAGCCGTACCGGGATCCCGGCACCATGCGCCAGCCCGGCCGCCAGCGCCGCCGACACACGCAGCCCCGTGAAGCTCCCCGGCCCCATGCCGACGACGATCGCGCCGAGCGCCGACACCGGCAGCGCCGCGCGCCCGAGGATCGCCGTGATTGCCGGCGCCAGCGACTCGGCCGATCCCTGCCGCGCCAGCGTCGCCTCGTCGAGCACCGTCGTCCCGCGGAGCAGCGCGACCGACGCGCCGCCCGCGCTCGCATCGAGCGCGAGGATCGGCGCGTCGCTCACGCGTCCCACCGCTCGTGCACGAGACGTCGCGCCGGATCCGCCGGATCGTGCGAGAGCGCGAGGGCGAGCGTGGGCCCGTCGAGCAGCGGGCCGGCGCGCTCCGGCCACTCGACCAGGACCACCACGTCGGGCTCGGCCAGCAGATCGTCGAGGCCGAGCGTCGCCGCTTCGTGCGGACCGGTGAGCCGGTAGAGATCGCAATGCACGACGCGCGCACGGCGCCCCGCGTACTCGTGCACCAGCGCGAACGTCGGGCTGGTCACCGGTTCGTCAACGCCGAGTCCGCGCGCGATCGCCTGCACGAGCGTCGTCTTGCCGGCGCCGAGCTCGCCGCGGAGCGTGACCAGCGCGGGGACCGGCAGCGACGCGCCGATCGCGACGCCGCGCACGACGAGTGCGTCGAGATCGAGCGATGCACCCGTGTTCGACGGCGCATCAGCGCGAGCCACGCTTCCCCCGTCCGCGCGCGGCCGAACGCGGCGGCTTGGTCATCGGTTCGCCGCTTGCCGCGGCGCGCGAGACCGCCGGCTTCTTGCCATCGGCGACGAGGCGCAGTTCGAACAGCTCGTCGCGCAGCCGTGCCGCGGTCTCGAAGTCGAGCTCCCTGGCCGCGGTACGCATGTCGAGTTCGAGCTGTTCGATGCGCTGCGGCAGCGTCGCCAGGTCCACCGTCACGCCCGTGCGCGTCTCGGCCTCGCGCGGCGCCGCCTGCCCCGACTCGTCGCCCTCGACCCGTGCGTCGGCGACCCGCGTGATGAAGCGCACCTCCTCGACGCTCTTGCGCACCCCCTTGGGCACGATGCCGTTGGCGAGGTTGAATGCGACCTGCGTCTCGCGGCGACGCGATGTCTCCTCGATGCAGCGCTTCATCGAGTCGGTGATGCGATCGGCGTAGAAGATCGCGCGCCCCTCGACGTGCCGCGCCGCGCGCCCGACCGTCTGGATGAGCGAGCGGTCGCTCCGCAGGAAGCCCTCCTGGTCGGCGTCGAGGATCGCCACCAGCGACACCTCGGGCATGTCGAGCCCTTCGCGCAGCAGGTTGATCCCCACCAGCACGTCGAAGTCGCCGAGCCGGAGGCCACGCACGATCTCCATCCGCTCGATCGCGTCGATGTCCGAGTGCATGTAGCGCACGCGCACGCCGACCTGCTGCAGGTAGTCCGTGAGATCTTCCGCCATGCGCTTGGTGAGGACCGTCACCAGCACACGCTCGTCCTTGCGTGCGCGCAGCCGGATCTCGTGCAGCAGGTCGTCCACCTGTCCGCGCACGGGACGGATCTCGATCTCGGGATCGACGAGGCCCGTGGGGCGGATCACCTGTTCGACGACGACGCCCTCGGAGAGCTGCAGCTCGATGTCGCCGGGCGTCGCCGACACCGAGATGAGCCGCGGCACGAGGCCCAGGAACTCCTCGAACACGAGCGGCCGATTGTCGAGCGCGCTCGGCAGCCGGAAGCCGTAATCCACGAGCGTCAGCTTGCGCGCGCGGTCGCCGTTGTACATGCCGCGTACCTGCGGCAGCGTGACGTGGCTCTCGTCGACGACGACGAGGTAGTCGTCCGGGAAGTAGTCGAGGAGACAGGCCGGCCGATCGCCGGCGTTCCGTCCCGAGAGGTGCCGCGAGTAGTTCTCGATGCCGGCGCAGGTCCCGATCTCGGCCATCATCTCGAGATCGAAGTTCGTGCGGCTCTCGAGTCGCTGTGCTTCGAGCAGCTTGCCGTCGGCCTTGAGCACGGCGAGGCGTTCCGCCAGTTCGGCGCGGATCGCCCCGAACGCGCGTTCGAGCGTCGGGCGCGTGGTGATGAAGTGCTTGGCCGGATAGACCGCCGTGCGCGGCAGCGTCGCCACCGCCTGCCCGGTGAGTGGATCGATCTTGGTGATGCGCTCGATCTCGTCGCCCCACATCTCGATGCGCACCGCCTGTTCCTCGTAGGCGGGATAGATCTCGACCGTGTCGCCGCGCACGCGGAAGGTGCCGCGCTCGAAGGCGACGTCGTTGCGCTGGTACTGGATGCCGACGAGCTGCCGCAGGATGTCGTCGCGCGCGACCGCCTGCCCGACGCTCAACGTCACCATGCGTTCGCGGTACGCCTGCGGGTCGCCGAGGCCGTAGATCGCCGAGACGGTCGAGACGATCACCACGTCGTCGCGCTCCATCAGGCTCGACGTCGCGCGGAGCCGGAGCCGGTCGATGTCCTCGTTGATCGAGGCGTCCTTCTCGATGTAGGTGTCGCTCGAGGGGACGTAGGCTTCCGGCTGGTAGTAGTCGTAGTACGAGATGAAGTACTCGACCGCATTGTGCGGGAAGAAGCCCTTGAGCTCCCCGTACAGCTGCGCCGCCAGCGTCTTGTTGTGCGAGAGGACGAGCGTCGGCCGTCCCCACCCCGCGATGACGTTCGCGATCGTCATCGTCTTGCCCGACCCGGTCACGCCGAGGAGCGTCTGGTAGCGCTCCCCGCGCTCGAGCCCCGACGACAGCTCGCCGATCGCCCGCGGCTGATCCCCGGCCGGGGCGAAGGGAGCCTGCAGGTCGAAGGGCGCGCGCGACATGCCGCAATATACCACTATCGGCGTTTGTTCGGGATCGGCGATGCATGCACGAGCGGCCGGTCGCCGTCGGCCCGTGCAACGCCGCACACGCCCGTCAGGTGGATACCCGCGTGCTGTGCGGGCAACGCCTACCTCCTATGCAACACGCTCATTCTTTACCGATCACGGCCGATTCTCCGAGAGGACGGCGCGCCGGGTGTGCATGCCGTCGCCCCTCCCCCTCCGCAGCCTCCTCACATGTTTTCCCTCTTCGACCGGCCGATCGGCGCGCAGTTGCGCCTCGGCCAGGGCGTGACGATCGGCGCGATCGCGGTCGCGTCGGCGGCGATGGCGATCGTCGGCGCCCGTGCCGTCCACCTCGCGCACCGGCAGCAGGTCGAGGTCACGCGGCCGCTCGCGACGATGTCGGCGCTCCGCAGCACCATGCTCGGCATTCGCGTCGATGCGCGCGACGTCCTGCTGGATGCGCGCACGGACGCGGCCGTGCGCACGCACGCCGACCGCATCGCACGCGCCCTGACGCGCGCCGACAGCCTCGTCACCTCACTCGAGCGACACCCCGTCGCCACCCCCACGCTGGCCGGCCGCATCGCGACGCTGCGCGCCGACTTCACGCGATACGACGCCGACATGCGGCGCTTCGTCGAGCGGCGGCTGACCGGCGACACCTCCGCCACCGTGGCGCTCCTGCGCGGCGACGTCGGCGTGAACGTCGGGGGCATGACGAATCGGCTCGCCGCGCTCATCGACGGCCAGGTCGCCGCCGGTGAGGCCCTGGCTGCCGACGTCGCGCGGCAGCTGTGGTGGGGGCTGGGTCTCGCACTCGGACTCCTCTGCGTCGGCACCGTCGCCGCGATCGCCGTCAACCTGCGCATCGCACGCCGGACGACACGCGCACTCGGCGAGGTGTCGGCCGCCGCCGGATCGCTGACGTCGCATTGCGTCACCGGCCTCCGACGCGGCATCCAGGCGCTCGCGACGGGCGACCTCGCGCTCACCATCGTCCCCGCCACGCGACCGGTCGTCGTCGACGGGCGCGACGAGATCGCGGCCCTGGCGGCGAGCGTGAACGCAATGATCGCGGACGTGCAGGCGACGCTCGTCGCGTACGACGCCGCGCGTGGCGCGCTGGGTGACGCGATCCGCGAGAACGCGCGCGTGATCGCCGCCTGCCGCGAGGGCGACCTCGCGGTGCGTGGCGACACGGCACCGTTCGACGGCGCCTATCGCACGCTGATCGCCGGGATGAACGACGCCGTCGCCGCCGTCGCCGGTCCCATCGGCGACACGCGCGCAGCGCTGGAGAAGCTCGCCGCCCGCGACCTCGCCGTGCGTCTCGACGGGCACTATGCCGGCGACTTCGGGCGCATGGCCGAGGCGTTCAACGGATCGGCCGAGGCGCTCGGCGGGACGTTGCGCGAGGTGGCCGTCACCGTCGACCAGGTGGAGGCGGCGTCGCACGGGATCGCCTCGGCTTCGCACACGCTGGCCGCCGGCGCGACGGAGCAGGCGGCGTCGATCGAGCGGCTGTCGACGACCGCCGATGCCACCCGCACGACGACCGAGCGCAACGCGACCAGCGCCCTGCGCGCCCGGGCCGTCGCCGAACAGGCGCGCATGGAGGCCAGCGACGGCGCCCGACGGATGGCGGAGCTGCGCGGCGCGATGGACGACATCCGCGAGGCCGCGACCGCGACGGCACGCATCGCCCGCACCATCGACGAGATCGCGTTCCAGACGAACCTCCTCGCACTCAACGCCGCGGTCGAGGCCGCGCGGGCGGGCGACGCCGGCCGCGGCTTCGCGGTCGTCGCCGACGAGGTCCGCTCGCTCGCGCTGCGCGCGGCCGACTCCGCCCGCGAGGCCGGCGCGCTGGTCGCCCGATCGGTCACGAGCACCGAACGCGGCAGCGCGCTCGCGGGTGACGTGGCGGACGCGCTCGGCCGCATCGATGCGGACGCCGGCCAGCTCGAAGCGGTGGCGCAGGACGTCGCGACGTCGAGCGAGCGGCAGCGCGCGGGCATCGGCGACGTCGCCACGTCGATCGGACAGGTCCACGTGGTCACGCGACAGGTGGCCGCGAGTGCGGAGGAGTGTGCGAGCGCGTCGGCCGAACTGACGGCACAGGCGGGGTCGCTGCGCGACCTCGTCGCCACCTTCCGGTTCGTGCGTGACGGCGTCATCGCGGCGCGTACCGGCGCAACGCGGCAGGTGCGACGGCACGACACCCCACATCAGCCCGGCGTGCCCGCTGCGCGCACGTCCTCGCGAGGTCACGTGGCCGCCGATTGACGCGTGGCGCGCGTGGTCCTGCGCGGTCGCACCGCACGCCCGGGCGACGCGTCTCGGCGACCCCCCTCAGGAAGCGAGCGCGAGAATCCGCCGTCCGCATTCAGCCGGCGTGGACGACGGCCGACCTTCTCCTGCAGCGCCTCGCGCCATCACTTCCACGGGTCCGTCGCATGCTGCCTCCGCCGGTTCGTCGTTCCACGTTGCGTCGGCAGTTCACGATCGCGCAGGGTGGCGTCCTCGTCGTGCTGCTGGCGGGAGGCGTGGTGACCGCGCACACCGTCCTCGCCCTGCGCGACGGGCTCGCCTTCGCGTCGGATCGCGCACCGTCGCACGCCACCACCGCGGCGCTCGTCGCACGGGCCGATCTCGGGATCGCGATGGGCGCGGCGGCGTTCGCCCTCGCCGTGGTGCTCCACCTCGTGCTCTTCGGGCGCATCGAGCGCCGCGCGACCGCGGGCCTGCGCGAGCTCGGGCTGCGTGCGCGCAGCCTCCGCGACTGCTGCGTCGCCGGGCTGCGGCGGAGCGTCGCGGGGCTGGCGGTCGGCGATCTCTCGCACTCGGTCGAACCGCGCACCCCTCCGGTGCACATCGACGGTGACGACGAGCTGTCCGAACTCGCCGCCGACGTCACCGCGACGATCCACGGGTTGCAGGCGACGCTCGTCGACTACGAGGCGGCACGCGCGCTCTTCGCGGCGACGCTGGCGGAGAATCGCCGGCTCGTCGAGGCATGCCGGGCCGGTGATCTCGCCGCGCGCGCCGATGCGCAGGCGTTTCCCGGTGCGTACGGCGCGCTGCTCGGCGCGACCAACGAGGCGATCGGCGCGATCGCCGAACCGATCGGTGTCGCGTCCGTCTCGCTGGCACGTCTCGCGGAGCGCGATCTGTGCGTGCGCATGCCCGTGGCCTTCCCCGGCGACTTCGGCCGGATGGCCGCGGCGTTCAACGCCTCCGCGGACGCGCTCTGCCTCACGTTGCGCGAGGCCGTGGTGAACGCGATCGCCGTCGAGGATGCCACGCGGCGCATCGGCGAGGCGGCGCATGTCGTCGCGATCGATTCGGCCGGGCAGGCGTCGGCCGTCCGTGCGATCGGGGCCACCATGGACCGCACGCGCACCGGCACCGACGCGAACGCCGCGAGCGCGATCGCGGCGCGACATGGCGCGGCGGCGACGCGCACCGAAGTGGCCGACGGGACGCGGCAGGTCACGCATCTCCGCACCGCGATGGACGACATCGCGGCCGCGGCCGACGCCACCGCGCGCATCGCCCGCACCATCGACGAGATCGCGTTCCAGACGAACCTCCTCGCGCTCAACGCCGCCGTCGAGGCGGCGCGCGCCGGCGATGCGGGGCGCGGCTTCGCCGTCGTCGCTTCCGAAGTGCGCGCGCTCGCGTTGCGCGCGGCCGAGTCGGCGCGCGAAGCCGGTGCGCTGGTGGCGCGTTCGGTGACCGCAGCGGGCACCGGCACCGCGCTCGCGACCACGGTCGACGCCGCGCTCGCGCGCATCGATGCACACGCCGGCACACTCGCGACCATGGCCGACGATGTCGCCGGCGCGAGCGAGCGGCAGCGTGACGACGTGGCGCAGGCAGCGGATGCCATCGCCATCGCCAGCGCGGCGGCGGAACAGGTGGCGGCGGCGGCCGAGGCGTCGGCCGCCAGCGCGGTGGCACTCGGTGAACGCGCCGCGGCGATGCGCGCGCTCGTCTCCACCTTCCGCATGCCGCTCAGCGACGTGGCGACGATGCGAGGCGTGGACGAGGCAGCGGTGATCGAGCGTACGCGTCTCCGCCGCGCCGATGCGCCGGCGCGCGTCCCTGCTCGGATCGTCACCGGTGCCGGGCACGCGATCGTGGCCGCGCGCGGCTAGTCCTCGGCGGAAATCCGCTCGCGGCGCGCGACCTCGCTGATCCCCTTCACGCGTCGTGTGGCGCGGATGATCTGCTGCAGGTGCGCGAGGTTCTCGACCTCGACGACCATCGACCCGATCGCCTTGCCGTCGAGCGCCTTGAGCTCCATCTGCTTGATGTCGGTGCCGGTGCCGCTGACGGCGCTCGCGACGTCGGCGTAGAGCCCGCGACGATCGGAGCCTTCGAGGGCGAGGCGTACGGTGAAGCGCTCGCCTTCCTTCTCCTGCCAGTCGATCTCGAGGCGGCGCTCGGGTTCGTGCGCGAGCGGGAGCAGGTTGGGACAGTCCGCGCGGTGAATGCTCACGCCGCGGCCGCGCGTCACGTAGCCGACGACGGGATCGCCCGGCACCGGCTGACAACACTGCGCGTAGCGGATCATCAACCCGTCGACGCCCTGGATGCGCACCGCCGAGTCGCGCGGGACGCCGCGCACCTTCTCGACGAGGCGCGCGATCACGTTGGGGCGCGGCGGCTCCTCCTTCTCCTCGAGCTCCGGATGGAGCGCCTTGAGCACCTGGAGGATGTTGACCTCGCCCTGCCCGATCGCCGCCAGGACGTGCACGCCGTCGGTGAGGCCGAGCGGCCTGGCCGCGGCGTCGAGGGCATCGTCGGTCGCGCGCGACAGGCGACGGCGCCGGATCTCGCGATCGAGGATGTCGCGGCCGAGCTTCTGGCTCGTCGCCTGCTCCTCCTGCCGGAGCCATTGGCGGATCTTGTGCCGCGCGCGGCTCGTGCGCACGTGCGCGAGCCAGTCGCGGCTCGGGCGCGCGGTGGGGGCGGTGAGGATCTCGACCGTCTCGGAGTTCTTGAGCGGACGCGAGAGCGGCGTGATGCGTCCGTTGACCTTGGCGCCGTTGCAGCGGAGCCCGACCGCGGTGTGCACCGCGAAGGCGAAGTCGATCGGCGTCGCCCCCTTGGGGAGCTGCACGACGTCGCCGGTCGGCGTGAAGACGAAGATCTCGTCCTGGTAGAGGTCGAGCTTGAGGAACTCGAGGAACTCGTCCGGCGTCTTGGCGTCGAGCTGCAGTTCGAGCACCTGCCGGAACCACGCGAGCTGTCGATCGAGTTCGCCCGGTCCCTTGCTGTCCTCCTTGTAGCGCCAGTGCGCCGCGATGCCGTAGTCGGCGGTGCGGTGCATGTCGCGCGTGCGGATCTGGATCTCGAAGAGCTGCTTCTCGGGCCCGAAGACGGTCGTGTGCAGCGACTGGTAGCCGTTCGACTTGGGCTGCGCGATGTAATCCTTGATGCGTTCCTGCAGCGGCGACCAGCGCTCGTGGATCACGCCGAGCGCGTGGTAGCAGTCCGGCACCGCCTCGACCAGCACACGCACCGCGAGGAGGTCGTAGATCTCCTCGTACGGCTTGTTGCGCTTCTGCATCTTCTTCCAGATCGACCACAGGTGCTTCGGTCGGCCGCTCACGTCGGCCGTCTTCACGCCCGCGGCGACGAGCGCATCGCGGATCGGGTCGGCGACCGACGCGATCAGCCGCTCGCGCTCCTCGCGCCGCGCGCTGACCAGCCGCGCGAGCGAGCGGTACTCGTCCGGCTCGAGATACTTGAACGCGAGATCCTCGAGTTCCCAGCGCATCTGCGCCATGCCGAAGCGGTGCGCGAGCGGCGCGTAGATGTCGCGCGTCTCCTGCGCGATGCGGCGGCGCTTCTCCTCGGGCATGTGCTCGAGCGTCCGCATGTTGTGCAGGCGGTCGGCGAGCTTGATGATGATCACGCGGGCGTCGCGTGCGATGCTGAGCAGGAGCTTGCGGTAGTTCTCGACCTGCCGCTCCTCCTTCGAGGCGAACTCGATCGACGCGATCTTGGTCAGCCCGTCGACGATCGTCGCGATCTCGGGGCCGAACTCGCGCTCGACGTCGGCGACGGTGATCGCGGTGTCCTCGACGACGTCGTGGACGAGCCCCGCCGCGACGGTCACCGAGTCGAGCGACAGCTCGGCCAGCACGCGTGCGACCTGCACGCAGTGGACGACGTAATCCTCGCCCGAGCGTCGCTTCTGGCCGGCGTGCGCGCGCGCGCTGTAGCGGTAGGCCCGCAGCAGCAGCTCGCGGTCGAGGCGGGCCGGGAGTGCACCCGGGCCCCAGCCCGGCAGCACCTCGTGCTCGCCCGTCGTCGTCATCGTCGTCGTGATCACCGCACCGTCGACAGCCACCCCGCCTCCGCGAAGCTCACATGGGTCCCGCGCCCGATCACCACGTGATCCCGCACCGGGATCCCGAGGAGCGTCCCCGCCGCGACGAGTTGCGCGGTGGCGACGCGATCCTCGGCCGAGGGCGTCGGGTCGCCGCTCGGATGATTGTGCACCAGCACCACGCTCGCCGCACCGTCCGCGATCGCCTCGCGGAAGACCTCGCGCGGATGCACGAGCGACGAGTCGAGCAGCCCACGCGTGACGAGCACGTCGCGCACCAACCGGTGCTGCACGTCGAGCAGCGCGACGTGGAACTCCTCGACCGCGAGCGGCTCGAGGTGCGGCGCGAACGCCGTCACCACGTCGCGCGGTGAGCGGATGACGGGGCGTGGCCCCCCGACCTCCGCCGCCGCACGGCGCCCGAGTTCGAGCGCCGCCGCCAGCACCATCGCACGCACCGGCCCGACACCACTCACCGAGGCGAGTGCCCCGACCGGACGTGCCGCGAGGGCACGCAGCGCGCCACCCCCCGACGCGAGCACGTCGTGCGCGACACCGAGCGCGGAGCGGCCACGCGTCCCCGACCCCAGCACCACCGCCAGCAGCTCGGCGGTGCCGAGGGCACGTACCCCGACGGCGCGGAGCCGCTCGCGCGGCCGCTCCGCCGGAGCGAGTGCCTCCATCTGGAATAACCCGCTCCGCGCAGCGTGGGAAGTGAGTCCGGTGCTCGGGTCGTGTGCGGCTGCGATGGTCATGGGATCTCCGGCGTGCGTGGACGGGGCCCGTCCCGATGACGGTGCCCGTGTGCCCCACGGTGTGGTGTCGCGCCCCGGTCACGGGTACCGGATTCACGCACCTTGTCCCCTCCCGCCGCAGCCCCGATCCGCGGAGATTTGGGCGAGTTCACCCGGCCGCCCGCTCGTCGCCCCCCGGGGCTGCGGTGCGCCTGACCCCCACGAGGCTCCACATGCATCCTGTCCTGGTCCGCGGCACCCGCGCGGCCGTCGGTTCCGCCGTCGCGCTCTGCTTCCCCGCCCTCGCACACGCCCAGCAGGCCGCGGCGCCGGCGAGCACGACGCCCCCCGGCGTGGTCGAGGTGGGCGTCTTCGGACAGTACAACATCCTCAAGAAGAGCACGACCGACTTCACCTCGAACACGCCCACCACGCTCGGCCTCCGGCTCAACGTGGCGCTCGGCGCCGGACTCGGTCTCGAGTTCGAAGGGTCGTACGCGGGCACGACGCGTCCGGCACGCCCCGGGCTCGTCGATCGCGACGCGTCGTACCAGCAGCTCGCCGCGCGCGGCACGTTCACGAGCTCGCCGATCATCGGGCGAACCGCCGTCATCATCGGCGCCGGCGTCGTGCGCAGCGACTACGACTACACGTTCCGCTACGGTCCCTCGGGCATGCTCGGCCTCCGCATCCCGGTCGGCCAGCGCTTCGTGCTCCGCACCGACGGCACGCTCAACCTGCTCCCGTCTACGGGCGAGACCGAGGTCGCCTTCCGCGCCGGCCTTCACACGGTGCTCGGCCCCTACGCCGGCTCCACCGCGGCCGATCGCCGCACGGGCAACACCGCCGTGCCGGATGCAGGTGCGATCGAGTTCGGCGCGTACACCGGCATCGTGCGTCATGCGTACGACTGGAACCAGAAGCCGAGCGGAATCGTCGGCGGGCGCGTCGGCGTCGCACTCAACTCGCGCTCGCAGGTCGAGTTCGAGTTCGGGTGGAGCGTGCCGGATCGCGAGGACCAGCCGCTGACCGCGCCGAACGCGCGCCCGACGGGCATCGACTACAACTACGTGCCGCTCACGCTGCGTCACAACTACAACGTGCCCCTCGGCAAGGCGGGCGCGGTGATCGTCGGTCTCGGCGTGCATCGCACCGACTACGGCTGGACGCACAACTGGGGCCCGTCGGGACTCGTCGGCTACCGTCACGCGCTCTGGCGCGGCCTGCAACTCCGCGGCGACGTCGTCGCCAACGCGATGCCGACGCCGAACAACGTCGACCTCGCCGCCCGCCTCGGCGCCAGCTGGGTGCTCGCCGGGTTCTGAGTCCGGCCCCCCGGAACAGCAGGCAGCACGTAGGGCACGTAGGACACGTAGGCATCATCGCGGTCGGTCAAAAGAGGTCGCGCGATGTGCAGGATCGAAATGAAGAAGGGGAACGGGTCCGGCCATGATGGCGTGGACTCGTTCCCCTTCTTCATTCGTCTGCCCTTCTGTCCGGTGATCAGACGGCGGTACGGTGCTTCGTGCGTCGGACTCCAACGGAGCACCGACGTCTCCGTCATCCTGCGTGTCCCACGTGTCCCACGTGTCCTACGTGTCCTACGTGGTTCCCGCTGTCAGGCTCACGACTCGAGCTTCCGGCGCTCGGCTTCGAGTTCTTCGGGCGGGATGTCCTCGAGGATGCCGAACGCGTTGTAGCGCTTGGTCGGCAGCGCGCGCTCGGCCGCGGCGGCCGGTGCGGCGGCGGGCGGAAGCGCGCCCTCGTTCTGCCACGAGCGGTCGTCGTAGCCCTGCGCGGGCTCCAGCACCACCTGCGCCTTCATGAAGCGCTCGGCGAAGCTGTGGTAGACGTCCTGCATGAGGTCCACGAACATCGTGTAGGCCTCCTGCTTGTACTCGACGAGCGGGTCCTTCTGCCCCCACGAGCGGTAGTGGATCGCGGCACGGAGCTGGTCGAGATCGTAGAGGTGGTCCTTCCACTTCTCGTCGAGCACCTGCAGCATGACGAGCGCGAGGAGCTGGCCGGCGATCCCCTGCCCCATCTCGTCGCGGACCATGTCGAGTTCCGCGTTCTTCGTGTCGAACGCCTCGAGTGCCGCGGTGACCGCGGCCTGCTGCGCCTCGGGGATGCTCGCCGGACGCGCCCCGCCCTCGCCGAAGGCCGGCACCTGCAGCAGGTACTGCATCATCAGCTCCTGCTGCAGCACTGCGAGGTCCCACTGCTCGGGATCGTCGTAGTCGGCGAGCGTCGTCTCGACGCGACGCGACACCGCCTTCTCGATCATCTTGCGCGCCTCGCCCTTGAGCTCCTCGCCCCCCTCAAGCGCGAAGTCGCGGAGCGAGTAGATCACCTCGCGCTGCTGGTTCATCACGTCGTCGTACTCCAGCAGCCGCTTGCGCGCCTGGAAGTTCTGGAGTTCGACGCGCTTCTGCGCCTGCTCGATCGAGCGCGTGATCAGCGGATGCGTGAGCATCTCGCCTTCCTGCGCGCCCATCCGGTCCATGAGCCGCGCGATGCGGTCGGAGCCGAAGAGGCGCATCAGGTCGTCCTCGAGCGAGAGGAAGAACTGGCTCGCCCCCGGGTCGCCCTGGCGTCCCGCGCGACCGCGCAGCTGGCGGTCGATGCGCCGCGACTCGTGCCGCTCGGACCCGATGATGTGCAGACCGCCGATCTCCTGCACGTCCACGAGCTTGTTGTCGGCGTCGCGCACCTGCGACGGGCGCGCCTCGCGCACCGCCGGATCGGGGAGTTTGATGTCGGTGCCGCGGCCGGCCATGTTCGTCGCGATCGTGATCGCGCCCGGCTGGCCGGCCATCGCCACGATCTCGGCCTCACGCTGATGGTACTTCGCGTTGAGGACCTGGCACTTCATGCCCGCACGCTGGATCATGCGCGCGATCGTCTCGGACACCTCGACGTTGACCGTGCCGACCAGCACCGGGTAGCCCAACCCGTGCAGGCGCTTCACCTCGTCCACCATCGCGTTGTACTTCTCGCGCCGCGTCTTGTAGACGAGGTCCTGGCGGTCGTCGCGGATGATCGGCCGGTTCGTCGGGATCACGGCCACCTCGAGGCCGTAGATCTCGTGGAATTCCGTCTCCTCCGTCTCGGCGGTGCCCGTCATCCCGGCCAGCTTCCGGTACATGCGGAAGTAGTTCTGGATGGTGACGGTCGCCATCGTCTGCGTCTCGCCCTTGACCTGCACCCCTTCCTTGGCCTCGACGGCCTGGTGCAGCCCTTCGGACCAGCGGCGCCCGGGCATCGTGCGCCCGGTGAACTCGTCGACGATGAGGACCTGGCCCTCCTGCACGACGTAGTTCACGTCGCGCTCGTAGAGCGCGTGCGCGCGCAGCAGCTGGTGCACGATGTTCAGCCGCTCGGAGCGGAGCGCGTACTCGTGATTCACCGCGTTGCGCGCCTGCAGCCGCTGCGTCGGGTCGAGCGTGCCGTCCGCGTCGATGCGCCCGACTTCGACGGCGATGTCGGGGAGCACGAACGCCTCGCCCGTCATCTTCGCCATCTCGTCGACACCACGATCGGTGAGATGCACGGTGTGCCCGCGCTCGTCGAGCACGAACAGCAGCTCGTCCTCGATGTCGCGGAACACCTGCTTGGCCGCCGGCAGCTTGCGATCGGCGAGGTGCTCCAGCTCGCGCTTCTGCACCGCCTGCTTGATGCCCGGCTCGCCGAAGACCTTCATCAGGCGCTTGTTCTTCGGGCTCCCGAGCTGCGCCTTGTAGAAGCGCAGGCTCGCGCCGTCGGGGTCGGTCGGCTGGAGCCGTTCGCCCTCGGCGACCATCTGCGTGACCAGCGCTTCCTGCGTGCGCACGAGGCGCGTGACGGCGGAGTTGTGCTCCGCGTAGAGCGCGTCGCCCTCGTTGCCGACCGGGCCCGAGATGATGAGCGGCGTGCGTGCCTCGTCGATCAGGACCGAGTCCACCTCGTCCACGATCGCGAACCAGTGGCCGCGCTGCACGCGCTGCCCGAGCGACGACACCATGTTGTCGCGCAGGTAGTCGAAGCCGAACTCGTTGTTCGTGCCGTAGGTGATGTCGCACTCGTAGACGCCGCGCCGCTCCCACGAACCCGGCTCGGTGTCGTCGAGGCACCCGACCGTCAGGCCGAGCCAGTTGAAGAGGTGGCCCATCCACTGCGAGTCGCGCCGCGCGAGGTAGCTGTTGACCGTCACGAGGTGCGCACCACGACCGGCGAGCGCGTTCAGGTAGAGCGGCAGCGTGGCGACGAGCGTCTTGCCTTCGCCCGTCGCCATCTCGGCGATGCGGCCGAGGTGGAGCTGGATGCCGCCCATGAGCTGCACGTCGTACGGGACCATGTCCCACGTGAGTTCCTGCCCGGTCACCACGGCCTTCGTGCCCACGAGCCGACGGCAGGCCTCGCGCACCGTGGCGAACGCCTCGGGGAGGATCTCGTCGAGGGCGTCGGCGATCGCCTTGCGCAGCGCGCCTTCGGCGCCCCCTCGTCCGTCGGCGCCATTGAGCTCGTCGTCGATCCGGTCACGCTCCGCCGCATCGGCCGCGTCCCGCTTGCGATCCTTGAGCTCGGCCACCTGCCGCTCGAGCGCGCCGGTGCGCTCGTCGAGCAGCCGGCGGAACTTGGCCGTCTGCTGCTGCAGCGTCGCGTCGTCGACCGACGACAGCGTCGCCTCGATGCGATGGATCTCGTCCAGGATCGGGCGCATGCGCTTGGCTTCGCGCTGGTGGCGCGTGCCGAAGAGCTTGCCGAGGACGTCCTTGAGCATGTGTTTCCTCTAGCGGTACAGCGCGTGGTCGGCGATGTACGCCGCCACCGCATCGGCAACGAATCCCCGGATCGGCAGGCCGTCCCGCACCCGCGCCCGGACTTCGGTCGAACTGATGTCCACCCGCCGGTTCGGCAGGACCACCGTCCCGGCCGGCCAGGCCGACGCATCGGGCGCGTCTGCACCCCGCGTCAGCACGACCAGCCGCACGAGCCCCAGCAACCGCTCCGGATCGTGCCACCGCGACAACGACGCCGCCGCGTCCGCGCCCACCAGCAGGTGGACATCGTCCGCGGGATGCGCCGCACGGTGGGCCGACACCGTATCGACCGTGAATGATAACCCGCCCCGTTCGATTTCGGCCGCGTTCACCCCGACGCGCGGGTCGCCGGCGACCATCGCCCGGACCATCGCGAGGCGCGCCGCCGGTGACGCGTGATGCCCCGCGGCCTTGAGCGGCTGCGAGGCCGCCGGCACGAAGTCGATGCGGTCGAGGCCGAGTCGCTCGAGGGCATCGATCGCGACCAGCCAGTGCCCGAGATGCGGCGGATCGAAGCTTCCGCCGAAGAACCCGATCCGCACCCTCAGCGGCCGGGCGTGGCGGTCGGGACGGGCGCCGGTGTGGCCGCCGCGGCGGCACCGTTCGTCGTCGCCGGTGTGGCACCCGCGGCCGGCGCGGGACAGGTGCGCCGCACCTCGGCATCCTGCGCGAACTTCGCCCGCAACGCCGCGCACGCTTCGGTCGCTTCCTCCGCGTACCGGATCGCGCGGTACGATTCGACCAGCCGCAGGTACGCGTCGCGCACGCGCGGCGTCTCCGGATGATTGCTGATCACCGACTTGAAGTAGATGATCGCCGGGTCGTACGCCTTGCGACGCAGGTAGTAGAAGCCCGTCATGTACTCCTTGCTCGCGAACCACTGGTCGAGCACCGCGAGTTGCGCCTGCGCCTCCTTGCCCTGGCGCGCATCGGGATAGACGGCGAGCAACGTGCGGAAGGTCGCCTGCGCGGTCGTGCCGTATCCGGGATCGTGCTCGGGCGACTTCCACAGGCGCTGGTAGCTGCGCGCCGCCCGCAGCAGCGCCTCGGGCGCGAGGGTGTCCTCGGGCCACCCTTCGGCGACGCGGGCGTAGCTCTGTGCGGCGAGCAGGAACTCCTGCCGCCCGGTGCGCGCCTCGCCGAGCAGGTAGTGCGCGCGCGGCAGGAGCGTATCGCGCTGCGCGAGATCGGTCGTGAGCTTCTCGAACGCCGCGACGGCGTTGTCCCAGCGCTTCGCGCGGATCTCGACGACGCCCGCCCGATAGAGGTCATCGGGCCGCCCCACGTAGCGCTCGGGGCGCAGCGTCTTCGCCCCGCAGGCGGGGAGCGCGACGAGTGTCGCGACCGCGCCCACGGCGACGAGGAGGCGGCGCACCGCCGCCAGCCGACCGACGGTCATGCCGGCGCGAGGGCGCCGCGCTCGAGCTCCGCGCGGAAGTACTCGGCGGTCCGTCCCACCCCCTCCTCGAGCTTGACCGTCGGCTCCCAGCCGAGCTGCGTGCGCGCCTTGGTGATGTCCGGGCGGCGCTGCTTGGGGTCGTCCTCGGGGAGCGGCTTGTACACCAATTCCGACGACGAACCGGTGACGCGCAGCACGACCTCGGCCAGCTCCTTCATCGTGAACTCGTCCGGGTTGCCGATGTTCGTCGGCTCGTGATCGCCGTGCATGAACAGGCGGAAGATCCCCTCGACCTCGTCGAGGCAGTAGCAGAACGAGCGCGTCTGCTCGCCGGACCCGAAGATCGTGATCGGGTCACCGCGCAGCGCCTGCACGATGAAGTTGGAGACGACGCGCCCGTCGCGCGGCCGCATGCGCGGGCCGTACGTATTGAAGATGCGGAGGATCCGGGTGTCCACGCCGTGCGTGCGGTGGTAGGCCATGGTCATCGCTTCGGCGAAGCGCTTCGCCTCGTCATAGACCCCGCGCGGGCCGACGGGGTTCACGTGCCCCCAGTAGCTCTCCGGCTGCGGGTGGACCATGGGATCGCCGTACACCTCGGACGTCGACGCGAGCAGGAAGCGCGCCCCCTTCGCCTTGGCGAGACCCAGGGCGTTGTGCGTGCCGAGCGACCCGACCTTGAGCGTCTGGATCGGGAAGGTGAGGTAGTCCACCGGGCTGGCCGGCGACGCGAAGTGCAGCACGCCGTCCACCGGGCCGTCGACGAAGATGTACTGCGAGACGTCGTGGCGGACGAACCGGAAGCGCTCGTTCCCCATCAGGTGCGCGAGGTTCTGCGCGCGCCCGGTGATGAAGTTGTCCATCCCGATGACCTCGTGGCCTTCGGCGAGGAAGCGATCGCAGAGGTGCGAGCCGAGGAAGCCGGCGGCGCCGGTGATGAGGATGCGCATGGCGGGAGTCGGAGTCAGGCGTCGGCGCCGGGGCGACCGACGCACGCGTAGCGGAAGCCGAGCGCGCTCATGCGCGCCGGGTCGTAGAGGTTGCGCATGTCGAGCAGCACCGGCGCCTTGAGCGCCGACGCGACGCGCGGCCAGTCGGGGGAGCGATACTCGTTCCACTCCGTCATGAGCACGAGCGCATCGGCGCCCTCGACGGCGTCGTAGGCGTCGGTGGCGTAGTCGATGCGATCGCCGAGGCGACGCCGTGCCTCGCGCATCGCCTCGGGGTCGTGCGCGATCACGGAGCCGCCCGCCGCGACGATGTCGTCGATGAGCGCGAGCGCCGGCGCCTCGCGCATGTCGTCCGTCAGCGGCTTGAAGGCGAGCCCCCAGATCGCGATGCGTCGGCCGGCGAGGTCGCCGCCGAGCAGCTCGGCGAGCTTCTCGCCCGCCCGGCGCTTCTGCCGGCGATTCGCCGCCTCGACGGCATCGAGGATGCCCAGCGTGGCGCCGTGCTCCTGCCCCGTGCGCACGAGCGCCTGCACGTCCTTGGGAAAGCACGAGCCGCCGTAGCCCGGGCCCGGGAAGAGGAAGCTCGGGCCGATGCGCGGGTCGGAGCCGATGCCGCGACGCACCAGATCGACGTCGGCGCCGGTGCGCTCGCAGAGCGCGGCGACCTCGTTCATGAAGCTGATACGCGTCGCGAGCATCGCGTTAGCCGCGTACTTGGTCATCTCGGCCGACGCGATGTCCATGAAGATGAGCGGCTTGCCACTGCGCACGTACGGCGCGTAGAGCTCTTCCATGATCGCGCGCGCGGCCGGTGAATCGACGCCGACGACGACGCGATCGGGACGCATGAAGTCCTCGACCGCCGCGCCTTCCTTGAGGAACTCCGGGTTGCTGCAGACGTGGAACGGCACCGTCGCGTGCGCCGCGAGCACGGCGCGCACCTTGTGCGCCGTCCCCACCGGCACCGTGCTCTTGGTGACGACGACGACTTCGCGGGTCGCCGCCTTCGCGATCGTCTCCGCGGCCGCGAGCACGTAGCGCAGGTCGGCCGAGCCGTCCTCGTCGGGCGGCGTACCCACGGCGATGAACACGACCTGCGCGTCACGCGCCGCCGACGCCACGTCGGTCGTGAAGGTCAGTCGCCCCTTCGCCTGGTTCCGCTCGACGATCTCGTCGAGGCCGGGCTCGAAGATCGGGAGCTGGTTGCGACGCAGTCCATCGACCTTTCGCTGGTCGAGGTCCGCGCAGGTGACGTCGTTGCCCGTGTCGGCGAGGCACGACCCCAGCACGAGCCCGACGTAGCCGGTCCCCACGACCCCGACGCGCATCAGGCCACCGCCGCCGCATCGGCGACGCGGTCCGCGAGCGCCATCACCCGTGCCTTGGACGCGCGCGTGCCGGCCGTCGCGTTGCGCGTGTCCACCACCAGCGACGCGTGATCGACGACGAGCTGGTAGTCGACACCGCGGTGCTCGGTGACGATCACCACCGCGTCCGCAGCGGCGAGCGTCTCGGCCGTCAGCGCGACGCCGGTCATCGTGTGGTCGCCCTCGCGGAAGCTCGGCACGTGCGGATCGTGATACGTCACTTCCGCGCCGCGCTGCTCGAGCAGGCGGATGATGTCGAGCGCCGGGCTCTCGCGCATGTCGTCGATGTCGCGCTTGTAGGCGATGCCGAGGACGAGCACGCGGCTCCCGTTCACCGCCTTGCGTGCGTCGTTCAGCCCGCGCGAGATCTTCTCGACGACGAAGTCGGGCATCCCCGAGTTGATCTCGCTCGCGAGGTCGATGAAGCGCGTCTTGTAGTTGAGCGTGCGCATCTTCCACGCGAGGTAGTGCGGATCGAGCGGGATGCAGTGCCCGCCGATGCCGGGGCCCGGCGTGAACTTCATGAAGCCGAAGGGCTTGGTCGCCGCGGCGTCGATCACTTCCCAGACGTCCACGCCGAGCTTGTCGCAGACGATCGCGATCTCGTTGACGAGGCCGATGTTCACGCTGCGGAACGTGTTCTCGAGCAGCTTGACCAGCTCCGCCGTCTCGGTGCACGACACCGGCACGATCGTGTCGATGCAGGCCGCGTAGAGCGCCGACGCCGCCTCGGTGCAGGCCGCCGTCACGCCGCCCACCACCTTCGGCGTGTTCTTCGTGTGGTAGACCGGGTTGCCCGGGTCCACGCGCTCGGGGCTGAACGCGAGGAAGACGTCGGTCCCGACGACGAGCCCCGCGGCCTCGAGCGCCGGCAGGATCACTTCGCGTGTCGTACCCGGATAGGTCGTGCTCTCGAGCACGATGAGCATCCCGGGCCGCACGTTGGCGACGACGGTGCGCGTCGCCGCATTCACGTACGTCATGTCCGGGTCGCGCGTCTTGGACAGCGGCGTCGGCACGGCGATCGAGATCGCGTCGCTCTCGTGGAGCCGCGTCGGGTCGGTCGTCGCGGTGAAGCGTCCCGCCGCCACGTGCGCCGCCACCTGTGACGACGGCACGTCCTGGATGTGCGACTCGCCGCGGTTCAGCAGCGAGCAGACGCGCTCGCTCACGTCGAAGCCGATGACGTGGAAGCCGGCGTTCGCGAACTCCATCGCGAGCGGCAGGCCGACGTAGCCGAGGCCGACGATCGCGACCACGGCATCGCGCGAGGCGATCCGGGCGAGGAGCTGCTGCTGGTGCATGGACATGGAACGGAGTGGCGGAAGGAAGCGGGCGTCAGCGCCCGTAGAAGGCACGCACGGCGGCGACCACGGCGTCGCGCTGGTCGGCCGTCAGCTCGGGAAAGACCGGGAGCGAGAGTACCTCGCGCGACGCGCGCTCCGCCTCGGGGCACTGCCCCTCGCGGTAGCCGAGATACGCGAAGCACGGCTGCAGGTGCAGCGGCAACGGATAGTAGATCGCGCTGCCGACCTGCCGGGCCTTGAGGAACGCCTGCAGCTCGTCGCGCCGCTCGCAGCGGAGCGTGTACTGGTTGTAGATCGACTCGTTCGCCGGATCGATCACCGGTGTCACGACCTCGGCCACGTCGGCGAAGGCCGCATCGTAGAACGCCGCGTTGGCGCGCCGCGCCGCGCTCCACGCCTCGAGGTGCGGCAGCTTGGCCATCAGCACCGCCGCCTGCAGCGTGTCGAGTCGGCTGTTGTAGCCCACGAGCTCGTGATGGTACGTCCTGGCCGAACCGTGCGTGCGCAGCTTGAGCATCGCCGTCGCCAGCGACTCGTCCTGCGTGACGATCATCCCGCCGTCGCCGTAGCCACCGAGGTTCTTGGACGGGAAGAAGCTGAACGTGCCGATCGTCGCGATCTCGCCGGCCATCCGCCATTCGCCGTGCACCCGGCGACGCGCGCCGATCGACTGCGCCGCGTCTTCGATGACCGGCAACGCACCGACCGCCGCCTGCACCTGCTCGATCGGCGCCATCTGCCCGAACAGGTCGACCGGGATCACCGCCTTCGAACGCGACGTCACCGCCGCGCCGGCGGCCTGCGGATCGATGTTGAAGGTCGCGGGATCGATGTCCACGAAGACTGGCCGCGCCCCGCTGTTGTGGATCGTGCCGGCGGTCGCGAAGAAGGTGAACGGCGTCGTCACCACTTCGTCGCCGTGGCCGACGCCGAGCGCACGCAGCGCGATCAGGATCGCATCGGTCCCGTTCGCGCAACCGATCGCGTAGCGCGTACGCGAGAGCCCCGCCACCGCGCACTCGAACTCGCCGACCGCCGGCCCGAGGATGAAGCCCTGCTCCTCGACGATCGGCATCAGGCGCGCCAGGACCGCATCGCGGATCGTCGCGTGCTGCGCCTTGAGGTCGAGCAGGGGAACGGGGGTGGTCATCGGCGACGTCTCGGGTGCCATGGAGCGGAGGGACGGGAGAGGGACGACTCAGGCGGGAACGGCGGCACGGAGCCCGGTCCCGAGCCGGGCGTGCCAGTCCTGGAGGCAGCGTACCCCCGGGGTGGCCGCGGCCGATGCCTCGAGCGCCTCGACCGCCGCGAGTGCCGCCGAGAGCGTCGTCGTGTAGGGCACCTTGTTCGCGATCGCCGCCTGCCGGATCGTGTAGTCGTCGCGCTGCGCGTGCTTGCCCAGCGGCGTGTTCACCAGCAGCACGACCTCGCGCGTCGCGATCAGCTCGAGCGCATGACGCGGCCCGCCCTCGTGCACCTTGGCCACCCGCTCGGCCGGAATGCCTTCGGCGCGCAGGTGCGCCGCCGTGCCGGCCGTGGCGAGGATCCGGAAGCCCAGTGCGTGGAAGCGCCGCACGATCGGCGTCGCCGCCAGCTTGTCGCGATCGTTCACCGTCACGAACACCGCACCCGTGCGCGGCAACGCGTTCTCGGCCGCGACCTGCGCCTTCGCGAAGGCGACACCGAACGTGTCCGCGATCCCCATCACCTCGCCCGTCGAGCGCATCTCGGGACCGAGGATCGGGTCGAACTCGCGGAACTTCTTGAACGGGAAGACCGCCTCCTTGACCGACAGGTAGGGCGGCACGATCTCCGACGTGAAGCCGAGCGACGCGAGCGACTCGCCCGCCATCACGCGCGCCGCGATCGAGGCCAGCGGCACGCCGATCGCCTTGCTCACGAACGGAATGGTGCGGCTCGCGCGCGGATTCACCTCGAGCACGTAGACGATGCCGTCGCGCATCGCGTACTGCACGTTCATCAGCCCGACGACGCCGAGCCGCGTCGCGAGCGCCACGGTGTGCCGCCGCATCTCGTCCTGCGCCTCGGCCGGAATGCGCACCGGCGGCAGCACGCACGCCGAGTCTCCCGAGTGGATGCCCGCGTCCTCGATGTGCTGCATCACGCCGCCGATGACGACGTCGGTGCCGTCGGCGATCGCGTCCACGTCGGCCTCGAAGGCATCCTCGAGGAACTGGTCCACGAGCACCGGCCGCTCCTCGGACACGCGCGCCGCGCGCTCGAAGTAGTCACGCAGCTGGCCGTCGTCGTAGACGATCTGCATCGCACGGCCGCCGAGCACGTAGCTCGGGCGGACGAGCACCGGATAGCCGATGCCGCGCGCGATGCCGAGCGCCTGCTCGACGCTCGTCGCCGTGCCGTTGGCGGGCTGCGCGATGCCGAGTTCACGCGCGATCGCGTCGAAGCGGCGACGATCCTCGGCGATGTCGATCGCTTCGGGCGAGGTACCGAGGATCGGCACGCCGGCGGCCTCGAGCCCCTTGGTGAGCTTGAGCGGCGTCTGCCCACCGAGCTGCACGATCACGCCGATGGGCTGCTCGCGATCGACGATCTCGAGCACGTCCTCGAGCGTCAGCGGCTCGAAGTAGAGCTTGTCCGAGGTGTCGAAGTCGGTGGAGACGGTCTCGGGATTCGAGTTGATCATGATCGTCTCGTATCCCGCGTCGCGGAGCGCCATCGCGGCGCGCACGCAGCAGTAGTCGAACTCGACGCCCTGCCCGATCCGGTTCGGCCCCGAGCCGAGGATCACGATCGACTTGCGCCCGCTGCGCGGCGCCTCGCTCTCGTCGTCCCAGCACGAGTAGAGGTACGGCGTGTCGCTCGGGAACTCGCCGGCGCAGGTGTCGACCATCTTGTACGCCGGGCGCAGGCCGAGCGCGTGCCGCTGCGCGCGGATCTCGCCTTCGGTCGTGCCGCGCAGCGCGGCGAGCTGCCGGTCGCTGAAGCCGAGCCGCTTCATCCGGCGCAGCTCCGCGCGTCCGGGCTGCGGCAGCGCGCGGAACCACGCTTCGGCGTCCACCAGCTCACGCAGCTGCGCGATGAACCACGGATCGATGCCCGTCAGGCGATGCAGCTCGGCGTCGTCCATGCCGGCGATCATCGCGCGCTTGACCTGGAAGATGCGCTCCGGAGTCGGCCGGCCGAGCGCCTCGCGCAACGTCGCCGGCGTGTCGTCGACGAGGCGATCGTCCTCGAGCCGGGCCCCGAGCTCCCACCCGGCGCGCCCCGTCTCGAGGGCTCGCAGCCCCTTCTGGAACGCCTCCTTGAAGGTGCGCCCGATCGCCATGCTCTCGCCGACGCTCTTCATCTGCGTGGTGAGACGCGGATCCGCCGCCTGGAATTTCTCGAAGGCGAAGCGGGGCACCTTGACCACCACGTAGTCGAGCACCGGTTCGAAGCTCGCCGGCGTCGTGCGCGTGATGTCGTTCGGGATCTCGTCCAGCCGCATCCCGACGGCGAGCTTGGCGCCGATGCGCGCGATCGGGAACCCCGTCGCCTTGGACGCGAGCGCCGACGACCGCGAGACGCGCGGGTTCATCTCGATGACGAGCAGCTCGCCGTTCGCCGGGTTGACCGCGAACTGGATGTTGCAGCCGCCCGCCTCGACGCCGATCTCGCGGATCACCGCGCAGGCGGCGTCGCGCATCACCTGATACTCGCGATCGGTGAGCGTCATCGCCGGCGCGACGGTGATCGAGTCGCCGGTGTGCACGCCCATCGGATCGAGGTTCTCGATCGTGCAGACGATCACGACGTTGTCGGCGCCGTCGCGCATGACCTCGAGCTCGTACTCCTTCCACCCCAGCACCGAGCGCTCGATGAGCACCTGCGACGTCGGCGATTCGGCGAGGCCGCGCTTGACGATCGCCTCGTACTCCTCGCGCGTGTACGCGACGCCGCCGCCGGAGCCGCCGAGCGTGAACGACGGGCGGATGATCGCGGGGTAGCCGACATCCTCGAGCAGCGACTCGGCCTCGCCCCAGTCGTGTGCGAAGCCGCCGCGCGCGACCTCGAGCCCGATGCGGTCCATCGCGGCCGCGAACTCCTGCCGGTCCTCCGCCATGCGGATCGCCCGCGCGTTCGCGCCGATCAGCTCCACGCCGTGCTTCGCGAGCACGCCCTGCTCGGCCAGCGCGAGCGCGACGTTGAGCGCGGTCTGCCCGCCCATCGTCGGCAGGAGCGCGTCCGGCCGCTCGGCGATGATCACCTGCTCCACGTACTCCGGCGTCACCGGCTCGACGTACGTCCGATCCGCGACTTCGGGATCGGTCATGATCGTCGCCGGATTGGAGTTGACGAGGATCACCTCGTAGCCTTCTTCGCGGAGCGCCTTGGTCGCCTGCGTTCCCGAGTAGTCGAACTCCGCGGCCTGCCCGATCACGATGGGGCCGGAACCGATGATGAGGATGCGGCGGAGATCTTGACGCTTCGGCATGGTCGGGACGGGGGCGCGGGCGACGTGGTGCAGCCGTCGAATATAGCCCGGCCCGGGTCGATTCCGGACCGTCAGGGGCGCGCGGTGCGACGCCGTGCACGCGCCGCATCGAGCATCTCGGCCAGCAGCGCGTCGAACGACGTCGTGGCGCGCCATCCGAGTGCCCGTGCGGCACGGCTCGGATCGGCGACGAGTGCGGGAACATCGCCGGGACGCGCGAGCGCGGCGGTGCTCACGACGTGTGCTTCCCACGACAGGCCGACGGCACCGAAGGCCGCCGCGCAGAAGTCCGTGACGGTGCGTCCCGATCCTGTCCCGATCACGTAATCGTCGGCCACGTCGGCATCGGCCATGGCGACGAGCGCCGCCATGTGATCCGCGGCGTGCCCCCAGTCGCGGACGACGGTCAGCGTACCCAGTTCGAGCGGCGCGGCGCCGGGTCCTTCGTCGGCGATGCGCACCGCCGCGTCGCAGATGCGTGCGGTGACGTAGTTGCCGGGGCGGCGGCCGCTCTCGTGGTTGTAGAGGAGTGCGGTGCTCGCATGGAGCCCGCGCCCCTCGCGGAACGACGTCACGAGGAACGCCGCGAGCGCCTTGGCCGCACCGTACGGATGGCGCGGCGCGTACGGCGTGCGCTCGGTCTGCGGCGCGGTGCTGTCGGGACCGAAGACCTGACACGAGCCCGCCAGCACGAACCGGGTCGACGGGCGGAGCTCGAGGATCGTCTCGAGCCAGCGTGCGGTGCCCGTCGCGATCGCATCGACCGCCGCCGAGGGCGTCCGCCACGCGATGTTCGGATCGGCCGGCGCGGCGAGGTGGTAGACCACGTCGGGCGCGTGCGTGTCGATCGCCGTGCGGATCGCCGTGGCATCGCTCGGATCCATAGTGATGATCGACGCACCGGCCGCATCGGCGGGGAGCGCCGCGTGTGCCGCGACCGAATCACCGCGCGTGGTGCCGGTGACGCGGTCGCCGCGGGCGAGCAGTCGGGCGGCGAGAAAGCCGCCGTCCTGGCCGGTGATGCCGGTGATGAGGGCGTGGCGCGTCATGCCGGGCATGCGTGGGGACGAACGACGACGGGGGCACCCGCGTGGGTGCCCCCGTGCCGTGCCGAGGAGCGGGCCGGGCTCAGACGGCGGCCGCGGCGCCGCGAGGCGCGCGCGTGACCTTGCCGGCCGAGATGCACGACGTGCAGACCTTCACCTTGATGATCTTGCCCGCCTCCTGGACGCGCACGACCTGGAGGTTGGGGCGCCACGTGCGGCGCGTCTTGTTGTTCGCGTGGGAGACGTTGTTCCCGTACGTCACGCCCTTGCCGCACACGTAGCAGCGGCTGCGGTTGATGGCCATCGCTCAGCTCTCCACGAACTCGATGCGCGCCATTTCCGCCCCGTCCCCGCGACGGTGGCCGGTCTTGAGGATGCGCGTGTACCCGCCCGGGCGCGTGGCGAACTTCGGCCCGATCTCCTGGAACAGCTTGTCCGCGACCTCGCGCTTGTGCACGTGGCGCCCGGCGAGGCGACGCGCGTGCAGCGTGCCGGTCTTCGCCTTGGAGACGAGCTTCTCGACGAAGGGACGGAGCTCCTTCGCCTTCGCCTCAGTGGTCTCGATGGCCCCCTGCTCGATGAGCGAGGAGGCGAGGCCGCGCAGCAGCGCGAGCTTCTGCTCGCTGGTGCGCCGCAACTGGCGTCCAGCCTTCCGGTGCCGCATGGCTTATGACTCCTGCGTAGTCTCGACGGGGTCGTCCGGGGCATTGGCGGCGACCTTGCTCGGCGGCGTGCCCCAATCGAGCACGCGAGCGTGGTCCCCGGCCTCCTCGAACCGCATCCCGAAATTCAGTCCGCGCTTCTCGAGGAGTTCCGCGACTTCCTCGAGCGACTTCTTGCCGAAATTCTTGACCTGGAGAATCTGCTGCTCCGACTGCCGGACCAGGTCGCCCAGCGTGCGGATGTTGCTGTTCTTGAGCGAGTTCACGCTGCGGACCGAGAGCCCGAGCTCGTCGATCGCGACCGCGAGCTCCGTGAGCGGGACGCCCTGCCCGTCGAAATCGGCGCCACCGCCAAGCCCCGCGGCGCTGTGCGACCCGAAGGCCGCGAAGTACTGGAAGTGCGCCTGCGCCAGCGCGGCCGCATAGCTCACCGCTTCGGCCGGTGCGATCGTGCCGTCCGTCTCGACCGTGAGGACGAGGCGGTCGTAGTCCGTGCGCTGGCCGACACGCGTCTCGGCGACCGTGAAGTTCGCGCGGCGCACCGGGTTGTAGAGCGCGTCGATGCGCACGAGGTCGACCGGCATGCCGCGCTCGACCGGGTGCTGGTCGGCCTCGACGTAGCCGCGCCCCTTGTTCACGTACAGCTCGATCGACAGCTCGCGGTCGTCCTGCAGCGTGAGGAGATGATGCTCGGGCTGGCCGACGCGGACGCCGGCGGGCAGCACGAGCATGCCGGCCGTGACCGGGCCCGCCTGCCGCTGCACGAGGCGGATCACGGCGTGCTCGACGTCCTCGTCCATCGCGAGGACAAGCGCCTTGAGGTTGCCGATGATCTGGTGCACGTCCTCGACGACACCGGCGATGGTCTGGTGCTCGTGCACCACGCCCTCGATCCGAAAGCCCCACACCGCGGCCCCGCGCAGCGACGAGAGCAGCATGCGCCGCATCGCGTTGCCGAGCGTGTGGCCGAAGCCCCGCTCCAGCGGCTGGAGGCGGAACTCGGCGATGTTCGGGTTGTCGTCACGCACCGTCGATTCGACGAGCTGCGGACGCACGAGGCCACGAAGGTCGATCTGCGCCATGGATTCAGGAAAGTCGAATTGGTCCCGCCGGCGATCGTCGCCGGCGACGCCCTGCCCCGCCCCTCACGCGCGGCAGGCCCGTACGGGAGTGAGGGTCCCGACCGAGCGGGGCGACCGGAGCCCCCCCGTCGTGCACCACGGCGCCGCACGAGGGCGGCGCCGCGGGGAACAGCAGTGCTGCGTTACTTCGAGTAGAGCTCGACGACGAGCTGTTCCTGCGCGGCGATCGGGATGCTCGCCCGCTGCGGGCGCTCGAGCATGCGGCCGCTGAACGTCTCGTGGTCGGCGGCGAGCCAGGTGAGCGGCACGTTGCGCGTGGCGTTGGCCACCGCTTCGGCGATCACCGTCAACTCGCGGGACTTCTGGCGCACGCGGATCTCCTGCCCGGGCTGCACGAGGTAGCTCGGGATGTCGACCGACTTGCCGTTGATCTCGACGTGCCGGTGCCGGATCAGCTGCCGCGCGGCCTTGCGGCTGGCGGCGAAGCCGAGGCGGTAGACCATGTTGTCGAGCCGGCTCTCGAGCGCCGCGAGCAGGTTGTGGCCGGTGATGCCGGGCTGCTTCGCGACCTTCTCGAACGTCGTGCGGAACTGGCGCTCCGAGACGCCGTAGATGCGCTTGATCTTCTGCTTCTCGCGCAGCTGCTTGGCGTACTCGGAGGTCTTCTTGCGGCGGGCCGTCGCCTGGCCGTGCTGGCCGGGGGCGTAGGGGCGGCGCTCGACGGGGCACTTCTCCGTGAAGCACTTGATGCCCTTGAGGAAGAGCTTCGTCCCCTCACGACGGCACTGACGGCAGCTGGGACCGGTGTAACGGGCCATGGGTCAGACCCTCCGACGCTTGGGGGGACGGCAGCCGTTGTGCGGGATCGGCGTCACGTCCTTGATGCTCTTGACCACGAGGCCGGCGGTGGCGAGCGCCTGGATCGCCGACTCGCGCCCCGAGCCGGGCCCCTGCACGCGCACGTGGACGCGCTTCATGCCCATGCCGAGCGCCTCGCGCGCCGCCTGCTCGCTGGCGACGGTCGCCGCGAACGGGGTGCTCTTCTTGGAGCCCTTGAAGCCGGCCTTGCCGGAGGAGCCCCACGCGACGGCGTTGCCGCGCGCATCGGTGATCGTGATGGTCGTGTTGTTGAACGTCGCGCTGACGTGCGCGACGCCCTCGGCATCGACGACCTTCTTGGTCTTCTTCGCGGTAGCCATCGGTTACTTGGTGACCTTCTTCTTGCCCGCGATCGCGCGGCGCGGCCCCTTCTTGGTGCGGGCGTTCGTGTGCGTACGCTGGCCGCGCACGGGCAGGCCGCGACGGTGGCGGATGCCACGGTACGAGCCGATGTCCATGAGTCGCTTGATGTTCATCGCGATCTCGGTGCGCAGCGCCCCCTCGACGCGGTGATCGCGCTCGATCACCTGGCGGAGGCGGTTCACGTCGGCCTCGACGAGATCCTTCACGCGCTGCGCCGCGTCGACACCCGTCTTGGTGAGGATGTCACGCGCCGTCTTGCGCCCGATCCCGTAGATGTAGGTCAGGCCGATCTCGACCTTCTTGTCGCGCGGAAGGTCCACGCCAGCAATACGCGCCATGTGACGTCAGCCCTGCCGCTGCTTGTGCTTGGGGTTCCGGCTGCAGATGATCCGCATCACGCCGTCGCGCTTGACGACCTTGCAGTACTCGCAGATCGGCTTGACACTGCTACGCACCTTCACGGGGCGTCTCCTGTTCGGGTCTCGAATTCGGGCAAGACCCCAAGCCTAGCCGTCTCGGGCGCGGCATGCAAGGCTCGACGGTAACGATTTTCGCCGGGCCCCTTGACGCCCACCGCGATCCGACGTGTACGAATTCGCGTGCGTCTTCGCGGTTCGTTCGGGGGTCAGCCGGCCGCCGATGCCGCGGTCACGGCCGACACGATCGCGTCCCACGTCGCTTCCGGCGCGGGCGATGCCGTCACCGCGCGGCCGAGGATCAGGTAGCGCGCGCCGTCCGCCGCCGCCCGTTCGGGTGTCACCACCCGCGCCTGATCGTCGGCGCCGACGCCCGCCGGCCTGACACCGGGCACGAGCGGCGCGAGTCGCCCACCGTGGGCCGCGACCACCATCGGCAGCTCGCGGCCGCTGCAGACGACGCCGTGCGCGCCGGCCCGCGCCGCGATCGCCGCCAGACGCAGCACCTCGTGCTCGACATCGACGGCGTCCGGACGCCCCCACGCCGTCGTCACCTCGGCGGGCGTCAGACTGGTCAGCACCGTCACGCCGAGGATGCCGCATCGTGTGCCTGCACCTTCGACCGACGCGGCGACCATCGCCTCGCCACCGCTCGCGTGCACCGTGAGCAACCGCACGCCCAACGCCGCCGCCCGCCGCGCGGCGGCGCGTACGGTGTTCGGGATGTCGTGCAGCTTGAGATCGAGGAAGACATCCGCGCCCGTCGCCTGCACCGCGCGCACGATCGTCGGCCCTTCGGCGGTGAAGAGCTCGAGCCCGATCTTCACGAAGCGGCAGCGCCCCGCGAACCGGCGCACGAGTGCGAGCGCGGCGTCGGCGTCGGGGACGTCGAGGGCGAGGAGAAGCTCAGGTGTCATGCGGGTCATCCGATCGTGCGGCGCGGCGTCGGGCACGCGGTGTGGGTCACGCGGTGTGGGTCACGCGGTGTGGGTCACGCGGTGTGGGTCACGCGCTGTCGGTCATGCGATCTCGGTCGCGCGTCGCGCTTCACGACGGCCACTCGAGCGTGCCGCGGACGTCGGCGAGCGACCGCACGCCCTCGCGCGCGCACCACTGCGCGAGGCCACGCGCGACGCGTTCCGGCTGGCGCGGATCGACCATCCCCGCCGTTCCCATGCCGACCAGCGTCGCACCGGCCATGAGGTAGGCGAGGGCATCCTGCACGCGGAAGACGCCACCGAGCCCGATCACCGGCAGCGTCGGATGCGCGCGCGTCACGCGCCACGTCGCGAGCACGCCAACCGGCAGCAGGGGCGGGCCGCTCGTGCCGCCGCTGCCGAAGCCGATCACGGGACGGCGACGCGTCGTGTCGACGACGAGGCCCGGCAGCGTGTTCACGAGCGTGACGGCATTCGCGCCCGCTTCGGCGACGCACCCCGCGGTACCGGGGAGGTCGGGCAGCGTCGGCGAGAGCTTGACCACGATCATGCGCCGCGTCGCCGCGCGCACGCCGCGCACGAGTGCGGCGAGCACCTCGCGATCGGCGCCGAACTCGAGTCCACCGGCCTTCACGTTCGGGCAGCTCACGTTCAACTCGTAGCCGGCGATGCCGTCGAGATCGTCGAGCCGCTCGACGATCCGCGCGAAGTCGTCCACCGCGTAGCCGACGACGTTCACCAGCACCTTCGGCCGCGTGAGGTGCGCCGCACACCACGGCAGCTCCTGCGCACGCACCACCTCGACGCCGGGATTGGCGAGGCCGATGGCGTTGATCATGCCCCCCGGGTAGTCGCCCACGCGCGGCGCGGGCGCGCCGGCGCGCGGGGCGAGCGAGACCGCCTTGGTGACGATGCCGCCCAGCGCCTCGAGATCGACGATGTCGTCGAGTTCGCGCGCGTAGGCCGCGGTGCCGGAGGCGAGGACGATCGGGTTCTGGAAATCGACGCCGCAGAAGCGCGTGGCGACCGCGCTCACGGCGCGCCGCCGACGCGACGTTCGTAGCGTGCGAGATAGTCCATCGCCGCGTCGGCGATCGCCGCGGCGAGTTGCCGCTGCCGCGCGCCGTCGGTGAGGAAGCTCGCCTCGGCGCGATTGGTGCCGAAGCCGAGTTCGACCAGCACCGCCGGCATGAACGACGTGCGCAGCACCGCGAAGTTCGCCTGCTTCACGCCGCGATCGGGGCCGGGATGGACTCCCTTGAGGCGACGCTGCACGAGCGCGGCGAGATCGTTCGACTCACGCAGGTGCTCGTTCTGCGCCATGTCGTTGATGATGAAGCCGAGCGGGTCGCGCGGCCCCGCGCGCACGCCCGTCTCGAAGCGCACGGCGGCGTTTTCCATCGCCTCGACGCGACTCTCGTCCTCGGTCTTGGCTTCGGCGAGGAAGTAGGTCTCGAAGCCGCGCGCGGCACCGGGATCGCGCCAGTTCGGGTTGGCCGCGTTGACGTGGATCGAGAGGAAGAGATCCGCGCGCCGGTCGTTGGCGATGCGGCCACGATCGCCGAGCGCGATGAGCGTGTCGCGCGTGCGCGTGAAGTGGACCTGCACGCCCTTGTCGCGCAGCAGGTCGCCGACGAGCATCGCGACGGCGAGCGTGATCTCCTTCTCGTAGACGCGACGGCCGTCGACGGTGACGCCGCTCATGCCGGCGTCCACACCACCGTGCCCCGCGTCGATGACGATGCTGCGCGGGCGGCGCCGTGCCTCGCCAGCGCTCGTGCGCGGCATGGCGGGCCGTTCGATCGGACGTGTCGCCGTCGCGGGGACCGGGCCGCCGATGCGCACGGGGCGGGCACCGGGATCCGGGCGCAGCGCGCCGTCACCGGTGCGCGCGCTCGGCGCCGGCGTCGCGGCCGTCGCGGCGCCGAGCGTCGTGGCGACGGCGTCGTCGGGATCGGGGGCCGGTTCATCGTCCACCGCGACGACGGGCGACCGCGCCGGCACGCGGGTCGTCTTGCGCGCATAGGTGGAGAACTGCCGCAGCTCGCGCTCCTCGGCGTCCCAGACGACGCCGGTGCCGAGGCGCGGCAGGAGCTCGGTGACGAACGTCTCGTGCACGAGCACCCCGGCGGCACCACGACGCGCCGCGGCGGCGAGCGTCTCGCGCCCATCGTTCGCCACGAGCTCGGCCGATCCGACGGTGATGCGCGCCACCACGCCCGCGGCGTCGAACCGCGTGACGGCGCCGCTCGTGCTGACGCTCCCGCCCAGAACGCGCGCGAGTGCCGCTAGCGGCACGAAGCGCGCACCGCCGTCGGTGACCGTCGCGACCACCTGCTCGCGTGTGCCGGCGCGCACGCGGAGCGGCCCGCCGATGTCCTGCGCCCCGAGCGACGACGCGAGCTGCGCGACGACGGCGCAGACGACGAGCCGATGCACGGGCCAGCGGCGCGTCATCATGCCGTCGGCGCCGTGTCGCACGCGACGAGCGTCACGATGCCACTCACTTCTTGAGCGCTCGCTGCATGGCGCGCTCGTCGTCCTTCTTCTTCAGGTCCTCGCGCTTGTCGTGCAGCTTCTTGCCGATCGCGAGGGCGAGGCGGACCTTCGCCTTGCCGTCCTTGAAGTAGACCTCGAGCGGGACGAGCGTGTGTCCCTTGCGCTCGACGGCGCCGATGAGCTTCTCGATCTCGCGGCGATGCAGCAGCAGCTTGCGCGTGCGCGTCGGCAGGTGCCCGCTGTAGCCGGCGCGTTCGTACGGCGAGATGTGCAGGTTGAGCAGGAAGATCTCGCCGTCGTGCACGATGCCGAAGGCATCGGTGACGTTCGCACGCCCGTCGCGCAGCGCCTTCACCTCGGTGCCGGTGAGCACGATCCCCGCCTCCCAGGTGTCGAGCACCTGGTACTCGAACCGGGCGCGCCGATTCCTGGCGATCGATTCGATGCGTGGGGCGTCGGTGTCGGGCTTGGCCATCGTGTGGAGAACGTACGCCGGAGGTGAGGGTCGGGATCCGCGCCGCGCGGCGGGGTGAAGGGTACGGGGACTCGTCTCCGCCAACAATCGCGACGATCGAGCGATGCCGCCGTGACGCGTTGACACTCCGGACCGACGCGCGTTACTATGTGTGGCTCGTGCCGAAGTGGTGGAACTGGTAGACGCGCTGGATTCAGGTTCCAGTGGGAGCAATCCCGTGGGGGTTCGAGTCCCCCCTTCGGCACTCGCGACGCCCCGTCGGTTTCCCGGCGGGGCGTCGTGCGTTGCCGACCACGCGTCGGCCGTCGTCAGCGACGGGTGTGATCGCCGAACGCCGCGCTCGGCGCGACGTCCTCGGGGAGCTCCGCCGTCCCGAACTCGCGTCGCAACACCGCGTTCAGGAGCTCCGTCTCCTCGTCGACCCAGCGCGTGCACCAGTCGGCGCCGGGCATCCCCGGGCGGCCACCCGCGAAGGCCAGCAGGCGCTCACCCAGCCGCGCCACCGGCATGCGTGCCCCGCCCCGCTGCCCCATCGTCTCGCGGTAGGCGCGCAGCCGCGCATTGAACTGCGTGGCCGAGATGGTGCGCATGTTGGGCGCCGCCGACGGATCGTGTTCGATCGCCTGCGCGAGCGCGCGTCCGACGAGCGACGCGGTCCGATCCTCGAGCGCATCGCGCCCCGCGAGGAGCAGGCCGAGCGCGCGACGGAGATAGCGCAGCTCCCAGCGCGCGTGGTCGGCGTCGCCGTCGCCGAGCCGCGCCAGGCGCGCGACGGCGTCGGCTCCCGGCTCCTCCATGAGCGCCGCGACGTAGCCGGCCGCGTGCCGTTCGCCGTCGCGGTCGGACGCGCGCGACGCCGGCGTCACCTCACGCCCCCGCGAGCACGGGGAGGATGCGCCCCGCGAGTTCGGGCGGGGCATCGAGCTTGACCCGCACGCGCACCGTCTGCTCGGTCGCGAGCAGGTCGGCGAGCCGGACGCCCTCGAGGACCTCGTCGATCCGCGCCTGCAGCAGTTGCCAGACCGGCCGGATGCTGCACGACGCATGATCCGCGCAGCGTTCGGCGTCCACCGGATTCGACGTGCAGTGCACGTCGAACGTCGCGAGCTCCGACGCCGCGATCACGTCGCGCACCGTCACCTGTGCGGGCGTCTTCGCGAGCACGTAGCCACCGCGCGCGCCACGCGTGCTCGTCACGATGCCCGCGCGGCGCAGACGCAACAGGATCTGCTCGACGTAGTCGGTCGGCAGCTTCTCGCCGGTCGCGATCGCCTTGCCGGTGACGGGCCCGTCGCCGTGACGACGCGCCAGGTGCAAGGCACAGATGAGGCCGTACTCGGCCCAGGTGGTGATGCGCACGCAGGAAGGCTCGCCGGTTCGGGAGGGGTGAACAAGGGGGCGCGCGACGCGGCGCACCCCTGCTCAGTCGGGGCGCTGCGCGGTGCGCACCGACGAGGCGATGGTCAGCGTCGCGCCGAGCATGGCGACGCCGAGCAGCGCGACGGAGATCCCGTGCAGGCGGCCGAAGGCCTGCCGCTGCGGATCGTCGATCGGGAGCGACTCGATCGACGCGGGGAGTGCGGCCCGGAGCGACTCGATCTTCGGGGCGACGACGAACTGCGCGAGGGCGCAGCCGCCGACGAGCGCGAGGCCGCCGACTCGCGCGACCCACGTGGGACGCGTGCCGGCGCGCATGCTGACGATGTGCGCCAGCACCGCCGCCACGATACCGCTCACGAAGACCACCGGGAGGATGCGCCCCACGAGTGCGCCCGCGAGCTGGCGCGTCGGCAGCACCGCGAAGGCCGCCTGCCCGACGGTCGTCGCCATGAGCAGGGCGGCACCGAGCCACAGCGCGAGCACGATCGGCGCGAGCGCACCACGCGCGGGTGCGGGGCCGACGCCGCCCTCCTCGCGACGGCGGCGGGCACCGGCGGCGGCCGCCGCGGCCACGGCGCCGGCCGTCATGCGCCCACCGGGCGAGCGAGCCCCATGAGGAACGGATTCGTGCGGAGTTCGCGGCCGACGGTCGTCGTCGGGCCATGGCCGGGATGGAGCAGCAGCGACTCGGGCCAGCGCGCGACCCGTTCGAGCGACGTCTGCATCGCGCGCGGATCCGACAGCGGCAGATCGGTGCGTCCGATCGACCCCGCGAAGACGACGTCGCCGACGAAGGCGATCGTCTCCCCGACGAGGGCGACGTGCCCCGGTGCGTGCCCCGGGAGATGCACGACGGTGAAGCGGTGTGCGCCGAGCGCGACGATGTCGCCCTCGGACCACGCGCGATCGGTCGCGGGTGGCTGCTCGAGTGTGATGCCCCACGAGGCGCCCTGCTGCGCGACGCGCGCGTAGAGCGGCTGATCGGCGTCATGGAGCCAGATCGGGGCATCGGGATGCGCGCGCCTGACGGCGGCGATCCCGCCCGCGTGATCGAGATGCGCGTGCGTCACCCAGATCGCGTCGAGCGCGAGCCCCTGCGACGCGAGTTCGGCGACGAGCGCGTCACCGTCGTCGCCGGGATCGACCAGCACCGCGCGACGCGTCGCGTCGTCGGCGACGAGATAGCAGTTGGCCTGCAGCGGGCCGACGGGGATGGCCTGCACACGGAGCGGCATCGTGGACGTCATGCCTGCGTCGCGAGCGGGTGCGCGATCTGGTCCGGCGATGCGACGACCATCGCCTCGGCCGTCTCGAGCACGGGGCTCTCGCCGATGCCGTGATGTGCGAGCCAGCGCTCGGCCTCGAGCGCGGCCATGCAGCCGGTGCCGGCGCTGGTGATCGCCTGGCGGTAGTAGTCGTCGATCACGTCACCGGCCGCGAAGACACCGGGGACGTTCGTGCAGGTGCGCCACGAATCGACCTTGACGTAGCCGTGCTCCGTGAGCTCGAGCTGACCACCGAGAAACGCGGTGTTCGGCGCGTGGCCGATGGCGACGAAGAGGCCGCCGACGTCGAGCGTCGAGAGCTCGCCGTTCGCGGTGTTCTCGAGGCGCAGCGCGGCGATGGACTCGTTGCCGCGTTCGTCCGTCTGCGAGAGCACGTCGGCGACGCGCGTGTTCCAGAGTACGCGCACCTTGGGATGCTGCAGCACGCGATCGGCCATGACCTTGCTCGCGCGGAAGCTGTCGCGGCGATGGATGACGACCACTTCGCTCGCGAACTTCGTGAGGTAGAGCGTCTCCTCCATCGCCGTGTCACCACCGCCGACGACGGCGAGGCGCTTGTCGCGGTAGTGCGGCAGCGCGCCGTCGCAGACCGCGCAGGCCGAGACGCCGCCACCGTTCTTGGCGAGCCGGATCTCGTTCTCGAGCCCGATCCACTTGGCGCTGGCACCCGTCGCGACGACGACCGTGAGTGCCTGCACCGGCGCCGAGTAATGGGGCGTGATCGTGTAGGGGTGCGCCGAGAAGTCGACCTTCGTCACCAGCTCGGAGACGATGCGCGTGCCGTAGCGCTCGGCCTGCTCGCGCATGCGGCCCATGAGGTCGGGGCCGGAGATGGGCTCCGGGAAGCCGGGGAAGTTCTCGATGTCGGTGGTGAGCATCAGCTGCCCGCCGGGGAGCTCGGTGCCGACCGGTTCCCCTTCGAAGACGACGGGGTCGAGGTTGGCGCGCGCGGCGTAGACCGCGGCGGTCCAGGCGGCGGGGCCGGAGCCGATGATGACGATGGACTCGGGGCGGGCGGAAACGCTCACGGGGCCGGTGCTCGGTGCGGGACACGACGGCGGCCGCGGGGGGTGGTGAATCCGGGGCCGCACCTGTCGGGAAATGTGGCGAGGGGGGACAGGGGGTCGCCGATTCCGAGGTCAAGGGCCACGAGCGCCGCGATCCGTCGGCAGCGGATACACCGCACCACGCGTCTCCGGACGGAGTGGGCTGCGTGCATGGCACGCCGGGAGGCGGCATCGGCCGACGGTCACGCACGAGCCCGCTGTCTCATGCGTGGTGCAGCGGGCTCGACGACGACCGTCCGCGCTTTCGACGAGCGGATGCGGGGTCCCTTTCGGCCATGTCCGGCGGGAAGCCCGGCGGACGGCGCCCCTGCGCGAGGCCCTGAACCACGGCCTCAACCCTTTGCGCAGCAACCGGTTGCGATGTTCAGACCGAATTCAGGACGAGGCATAGCATGGCGATGTGGCACCGCATGCGTGCCGCACCACCTCGCCACCTCGCTCATGTCGCGGCGACCTCATCGCTCGCATGACGCGGCCTCGCCCGCTGAACAAGGAAGTCCGATGCCTCTCCACAGCCGACCGTGCGCCGCCGTGCGTCTGGCGCGCGCCCTGCCGCTGTTCGCCCTGCTCGTCTCCTGCACCCGCGACGGCGGAACCGATCCTACGCCCGCCCCGACGCCACCCACGCCGCCGACGGCGGCCACGGCTCGGATCGGGAGCGGAGGGGGAAGCGTGTCGGTGCCCCTCACCGGCGGAGGCACGGCCAAACTGGTGTTGCCGGCCGGCGCCGTGGTCGACTCGCAGACCTTCACGCTCACGCCCCTCGCCACGCCGCCGCGCGCGCGGGCCGCGTTCACGATTGCGCCGGCGGGGCTCGTCCTCCTCAAGCCGGCGACGATCACCGTCACCCTCCCTTCCGGAGCGGCGATCGACCCGGCCCTGACGCTGACGTACGTCGAGGGCGACATCACCGTAGCGCACCGGGCCGCGGTCGATCCCGCCAATCGCACGGTCGCGGTCCGTCTCAACCGCCTGGGGGTTGGGGCCGGCAGTGGGCCGGTCACTCGCATCGATGGCGAATCACGTGCAAAGGACACGTTGCCGTCTGACGGTGCCAACAGCGCCCACCCGGCCGAGTGGCTGAGCACTGTGTCGCTCGCTGCCGCGCGCGGCGCCGAAAACCTTCCGGGGAACTTCATCCTCGAGGTGATCGAACTCGAGCGGCGCCTCAACTCGTTCCGAAGCGCAGTAAACGCGCTCACGACCAACGGCTCTCGCGACAACCTCTATCGCACGCAGGCCGCAGCCGATGGACTGTTGATCGGCAACCTCAGGCCGAGCGCGATATGGCTGCCGGACGCCTTCAGCGCATGGCGTCGCGTACTCTGTGCGCGCTACGACACGGAAGTGAGCGCGTTGCAGAACCTGCAGAACGGTGACGCCATCCAGCAATGGGTCGATCGCGTCAAGGAGATTGTTCGCTTCGCCGACCTGAGTGCACAGTTCGCCGAAACCGCCGCGCAATTCAACGAGGCGCCCTGCGCGGGCCAGTTCGCCGACCGCCTCCTCCCCGTCACGAATCACTTCGCGACCTTCCAGGATCAGATCGCGAACACGACCGCACGACTGAACCCGCTCACCGACTTCTTTCTGCTCGACAGCCTGCGACTCCCGCGTCTCGTCAACGCTGCAGGGGAGATGGGGGTCCTCGGCCTCGTCGACATCCAGGGCGTGCTGCTCAGGCAGGTGCGCGGCGTCACACGTTCGCTGCGGGAAGGGGCGTACACTGACTGCCGCGTCAATCAGAAGCAGGCGAAGCAGCGTGAGCTCCTTGTGCGGCTGCTGACGAGCCCCGTCTACGTCGGTGCCGCCGACTACGGCGCCTCCGATCTCGTCGAGGACATCGAGTACTGCGGCATGGACGTCTTCGTGGAAGCGGTGGACGGTGACGGGCAGCGGCTGCGCGACGGCGTCGCCGGGGGACGACGTCCGGGCGTGGTGACCCGCACGCTCACCCTGGGCATGGCCGACGCCCAGCGCGTGCTCGTGCGCGGGCCGCTCCGCGCGCTCGACTGCCCGACCGGGAGCGACAACGCCGAACAGCTCGTCTTCAGCGCGGGGCCTTCGGCGGGGGTCCTGCAGACCGTCGGCACGCTCACTCCGACGACCGGGACGAACCAGTACCTCCCGAGCTCGCCCCTCGAGCTCACCGCCGATTCACTGCGCGAACGAGCGGGTATCGGTGCGGAGGGCGGTGAAGGTCGACTGACCGTTCACCGCACGGGTGGGCTCTGCAACGGTCAGTTCCCCAACCTCACGGCGCACACGCAGCCGCTGGTGACGATCCGCCTCGCGTTCTTCCCGGCGCTCCGCATCACGACCGCGTCGCTGCCCGACGCCCCGCCGAACGCGCCGTACACCGCGACCGTCGCGGCCGAGGGCGGGCGGACCCCGTACACGTTCTCGCTGGCGTCGGGGATGCTGCCGGCGGGGCTCACGCTCGGCACCGACGGGCGGATCACCGGGACGCCACCGACGCTCGGGACGTCGACGTTCCGCGTGCGCGTGCGCTCCGACGACGGCCAGCAGGCCGAGCGGGAGTTCACGCTGCGCGTGGGGGCGACAGTACGGACTCGACTCTACTTCGGGCCGGCCAACTGGACCGCTGTGACGACCGTAGACGGAAACACCACCTCCGACGGTGGGACGTGGCCGTGCCCGGTTCAGGTACTCACCGACGGGCAGCGGCTGAGGACACTCAACACGGCGCTGTGTGCGGGGGCCGTCCCTCCCCTGCTGACGGTGCAGCAGTTCATCGACCGGTGCGGAGGCCTCGGCGACGACGCCCTGCGAAACGACGACTCGCCCGCGAGCGCAACGAACGATAAGTGCTCGACCACCATGACCCTCGCGCCCGATGGCTCGTACGCGGGATCACGGTCTGGGTCACGTCTCAATGGACGAGGCTTCCGCGACACGTGGCGGACGGAGGTCTCCGGGCGCCTGGCAGAGACGACGATCTCGCACCGGTGGCGCCGCGAATACGTCGAGATCAGCACGAGGACCAGGAACGGCCGGCCTGAGCCGTTCACCACGACGGAGGTGTACGTCGAAGAGACGAGCGGCACACGACGGCCCTGACAGGAAGCGCGTGCGGGCGGGTTCCGGCGAGGCGCGGGACCCCGCCCGCGCACCTCGACGTGGGTGGGCACCGGCCCGTGGAGCAATCCGCTTCCGATCGTCGCTGGGGCGCCCGACCCGTTCTTCAGCAGCCCGCCTGCGGCTTCGCTTGCGGGGCCTGCGCGACGGCACGCGTCCCCCCGCGGCGCGCTGTCCGAAATCGCAACGCGATGCCGCACATCGTGTTGCGATGTTCAGACCGGATTGAGGTTCGGGCGTACTCTGGCGTAGCGGCACCGATGGCGTGCCGCGTCACGCCGGAGTCTCCTCCATGTCGCACTCGCCTCGATCCTCGTCGTTCGTGCCCTCCTCGCGGCACCCTCGGGCACCGCACGGCTCCACGCGGAGCCGTGCCGCCACGTCGGCGCTCCTCGCTTGCCTCGTCGCAGGCTGCACGCGGAGCGGCGGCGAGCCCACGCAACCGCCCCCCGCCCCGCCCCCGCCCGCCGCGACGCAGGTCGTCTTCGAGACCCAGCCCGGGGGGCGGTGGCCGGCGCGCCGCTCACGCCGCAACCACGCGTGCGCCTCGCCGATGCGGCGGGACGCACCGTGGCGTCCGGCAACCCGTCGATCCAGCTCACCCTGCAGCCGGTCTCCGGATCGGGGTCGCTGGGCGGCACAGCCACCGTCGCCGCGGCGAACGGGATCGCGACGTTCGCCGGCCTCACGATCAGCGGTGCCGGCACGTACCGACTGGTCGCGAGTGCGAGCGGGCAGGCGGGCATCGCGCCGGCCACGTCGAACAGCTTCGAGATCACCGCGCTGGCCCAGCCGCGGCTCGATTTCGGCATCGCGCCCGGCCCGCTCGAGACCGTGGATGTCGACATCGCCCCGGCCTTGACCGTCCGCGTCCTCAACGCCGACGGCACGCTCAACGCCGCGAGCACCGCGGCGGTCACGTTGGCCCTCGGCACGAACCCCGGAACCGCTACGCTGGCCGGAACGCTCACCCGCGCCGCCGTCAACGGGGTCGCGACGTTCCCCGGTGTCCGGCTCTCCGCCCCGGGCACGGGCTACACCCTCGTCGCCTCGGCGCAAGCGCTCGCCGCCGCCACGAGCGCGGCGTTCGAGGTGCGCCCGCAGCGGCTGGTCTTCACGCAGCAGCCGCGCTCCCTCGCGAGCCAGCAGACGCTCGCGCCCGCCCCCGTGGTCGGACTCGTGGACGCCGAGAACGTGCCGATCACAGCCGGCGTCGGGACGGTGGTGCTGTCGCTCGATCGTCCCGCAGGCAACGGCGCCACACTCGGCGGCACGACATCGGTGCCGCTGGTCGGCGGGGTCGCCACCTTCGGCAATCTGCAGGTGAACGGAACCGGCGCCGGCTTCACCCTGACGGCGGCGAGCCAGGGCCGCACCTCGGTCACGTCGACGGCGTTCGACGTGACGGCCGGCACCGCGCTCGAGGCGGCGCAGCTCGCCGCGGGGAACGAGTACACGATGGCGCTCAAGCGCGACGGCACGGTGTGGGTCTGGGGGTCGGGCCAGCTGGGTGCCGGGACCGTCAACGCGACCGTGTCTCCGACACTCGTCGCGGGGCTGCCGCCGGTTCGGGCGATCGCCGCCGGCAAGACGCACCTGCTCGCGCTGACGCGCACGGGACGCGTGTTCGCGTGGGGCGTCGGCGTCGACGGGCAGCTCGGGCTCGGTGCGTCGCCGGTGGAGACGGCCCCACGCGAAGTGCAGGGGCTCGCCAACATCGTCGCGATCGCGGCCAACCCCGATGGCGACTTCTCGATGGCGCTGCGCGACGATGGAGCCGTCTTCACGTGGGGCGCGAACGAATCCGGCCAGCTTGGCGACGGCACGCTCACGGCGCGCCGCACCCCGGTTCGGCTCACCGCCCCCGTGCTCACGAGCGTCGCCGTGACCGGCATCGCGGCCGGCGCCGGGCACGCGCTCGCGCGACGCAACGACGGCACCGTGGTGTCGTGGGGCAACGACGCTTTCGGGCAACTCGGCGATGACATCCCGCTGCAGAATCGCGCCACGCCCGCGGTGATTCCCGGGCTCACCGGCGTCGCGGCGGTGACAGCCGGGAGTCTGCACTCGTTCGCGCTGTTCGCCGATCGCCGCGCCCGCGGCTGGGGCGATGCCCGGAGCGGGCAACTGGGCCAGAACACCGGCGGCGTCGCCACGTCGCCGGCCGATTTCGTGACCACCTCCACGCTCAATCCCTCGCCCCCCGCGAACGTCGTGAACGACTTCGTGGCGCTCGCCGCGGGCAACGGCTTCACCATCGGCCTGCGGGCGAACGGTCAGGTCCTGTCGTGGGGCAACAACGCCTTCGGCAAGCTCGGCAACGGCCGCTCGGGGTCGAGCGAGAGCACGTCGTTCGCGGCCCCCGTCGACTTCCCGTCGAGCATCGCCGTGCGCCTGATCACGGCGGGCCGCCAGCACGCCCTGTTCGCGATCGATGCCAGCGGAGAGCTTCGCTGCTGGGGCGACGACAACTCGAACCAGTGTGCGGTGCCGGGCTTCGGTGCACTCGTGCCGACGCCGCTGAACTCGCCCTTCTCCGTCGATCGATGACCAGGTGCAGTCGCGACCATCGACCGCATCGCGCACGACGAGCCCCCGGCGCTCGACGCCCGACGTCGTCGCCTCCCGTCACGTCGCCATGTCGCCTCGACGCGCGCGATCTCGCCGTCGTTCGGGAGCCGAGCACCGTCACCACGAAGAACTCATGAACGCCCTGGTCGGACCGCGCGGCGCCGTGCGCCGGATGCGCGCCCTTCCGATGCTCGCGTTACTCCTGTCCTGCACACGCGCTGGACGCACGGCGCCGACACCGACGCCGCAGCCGTAGGCACGTTCCCGCGTACACGGACGCTCTCGGGGGCGTCGCGGAAACTCGCGCGACGCCCTCTGTGCTTCGGCGGCCTGTACCGGCCGCGGCGCTGCGGGCAACGTGCGCGCAACGCTGACTTGCACGCGCCGCACACACCCATGCACGGAGAGCCTTGGCCGAGGATCGCGAGAATGACACCGCGGGTCGCGACGTCACTACTCCGCACACACGGACTCGACGTTGCGGCGGCACCGCGCACGGCGGGCCGGGGATCACGCCGGGTCCGCACACGCCGACGCGTTGCCCGGCCTGTGCGCGAGTCCTCATCGCGACCGCCGGGCTGCGCGGCGGTGTGCGAAGTCCGTCCGGGGACCATCGACACGTCCGCTTTCGCCGATCGTGACACCTGCCTCGCGCCACTCCGACGCCCGCATCGCCACCTGGTCTCTCGTCACGCTCGGCCGCGTCGCCCTGGTGGACGGCAGCGGCAGCGAAGTCGCTGACCTGCGCACCCGACCGCGCAAGCTCGCGCTGCTCGCGTACCTCGCGCTCGCGGGGCGACCGGTGCCGCGGGCGCAGCTCGTGGAGATCTTCTGGGGCGACCGCGACGAGGATCGCGCGCGGGCCTCACTCTCCGAGGCGCTCTCGCACCTGCGCCGCACGCTCGGTCGGGATGCACTGCCCGCGTACAGCAGTGATGCGGGGCTCGCGCCCGGCTTCGCGCTGACGGTGGACGTGCTCGACCTCGAGGCCGCCGCGCGCACCGGCGATCACGCGCGCGTCCTCGCGCTCCATCGCGGTCCGTTCCTCGATGGACTGCACATCCCCGACGCCGCGACCTTCGATCGCTGGGTCGAGCGGCAGCGGGGGCGCGCGGCCGATCGACATGCCGTGGCCTGCGGGGCGCTCGCACGTGCGCGGATCGAGGCCGGTGACCATGACGAGGCAGCCCGACTGGCGGGGCGCTGGCTCGATCACGCGTGGGACTCGCACGACGCCGCGTCGCTGCTCGTACGCGCGCTCGCGGCGCCCGGGAGCCGCCTCGCGCTCACACGCGCCGCGGCCGCCTATCGCAGGCACGCGCAGCGCCTGGCGGACGAACTGGGCACGACGCCTGCGCCGTCACTCGCGGCCTTCGCGCGGGAGCTCGAGTCGCGGATCGCGGCGCTGCCACCGGACGAGCCCGCGATACCGGCGATCGATGCGACGACTGCGAAACCGGATGTGGCCGAGGCGACCGCGACACCCATACCGGCACCGAACGACGCCTGCACCGACACGGACGCGAGCGCCGACGCGGTGCGCCACGTCGGCATGGTCGAGGCGACGAGCGTCGGAGGCGGCGAGGCCGACGCGTTGCCGAGTGCCTGGCCGAGCGTCGAACGCGGACCGACAGTGCGTCCGAACCCGCGTGATCCTCGTCGCCGTGTCCGCGTACCGCGCACCGTCGCCGCGGTCACCCTCGCGCTGACGTGCGGCGGCGGTGCCCTGTGGTCGCTCGGCGGTCGTGACGCGGATGCCGCGTCCGTCGGCGTCCGCGAGCGCTCCCCCGCCGCAGCGTACGAGCGTGCGGCGAGCGCCGCGTGGGAGTCGAGGACACGCGATGGTGCCACCGCGCTCGCGCTCCTCGACAGCGCGATCGTGCTCGACTCAACGCGTGCATCGGCCCATCTGCTTCGCCACCGGATCCGGCGTACCCTGCAGCTCGTCAACAGCATCGACGAACTGCAGGTCGCCGCCCGACACATGGATCGACTGAGCGGGCGCGACCGGCTGCTGCTCGAGGGCGAGCTCCGGCTCGCCGAAAACGACGCGCGTGCGCTCGCGATCGCCGACACGCTCGTCGCACGATTCATCGACGATCGCGAGGCGCTGCTGCTCGCGGGACGCATCTCGCTCCAGGCGCTGCACCTCGATCGCGCTGACTGGATCGCGCGGCGTGTGCTCGCGCTCGATGCGGGCACGGGGTGGACGCGCAACGGCAGCCCCTGCACGTCGTGCGAGGCGATGGAGCTGCGGCTGCACGTGGCGTGGGCCGCGGGCGACGTGGTTCGCTGCGAGCAGCTCGCGTCCACCTACAGCGCGCGCGCCGGACGGACACCACGCACCCTCCTGTGGGAGGCCACGCTGGCCGAGGGGCGCGGGCTCTGGTCGGCGGCCGATTCGCTCTTCGCGCTCGCCGGCTCGATCCGCCATGCAGCGGCCGACGAGCGCCGGCTGCGCCTCGCCCTGCGTGCCGGCGATCTCGACGCCGCGGAGCGCAGGGTGCGCGACTGGCTCGATGCCGGCGACGCCGAGCGCCGTGTCGATGCGCAGTTCGCCCTCGCGCAGTTGCTCCGTGAGCGCGGACGTGCGCGCGAGGGCGTGCGCGAGTTGGCATCGATCGCGAACGCGAGTTACGCCATGCAGCTCGCCTGGGGCGCGCTGTTGCTCGACGCGGGCGAGCCGCGCCGCGCTGCGGCGGTGTTCGCCGACGCGGAGACGCGCTGGCTCGGCGACGGCGTCGACGCGCGATCGCCGTTCGCGGCGCGCATCCGGGCGTGGGCACTGGCGCACGAGGCCACCGCCCGCGCTGCCGCCGGCGACACCGCCGCGCTGCTCCCGCTCGCCGCGCGCATCGATCGACTCGGGCGTGCGTCGCTCCTCGGACGCGTGACCGCGCTGCACCATTGGCCCCGTGCCCTGCTCTGGCGAGCGCGCGGCGAGCGCGACTCGACGATCGCCGCCCTGCGACGCACCGTCCTGTCGCCGACGCAGTCGCACCTGCGGGCGGCATGGCTGCTCGGCGACGAACTGGTGGCGGCGGGTCGCCCGGCCGAGGCACGCACGGTGATCGAGCGGGCACTGACTGGGCCCACGGACGCGGCGGGGTACTACGTCACGCGCCGCGAGTTGCACGCGTCGCGCGCCGCGGCGTGTGCGGCGATGGGTGACACGGCATGCGCGGCGGCATCGCGCGCGTGGGGGCGCGGACCGACACCCCGCGCCCGTTCGGCTGCACGCCGCTCCGCCACCGACGCTATCGCCCGACGCTGAGCAGGAGCGGTCGACCGACGGCGCGACGGCCGACGGTGCCCCATCGCGATCAGCGTGCCGCGTGCAGCAGCGCGAAGGCTCCGTGGCAGTGCGAGACGCTCGCCACGAGCACGCGCACGTCGCGGTCGCGTGGGAGCGCATCGATCGCCGCGGCCGCCGTCGTCGCCGCGGCGAGGTCGAACATCCCGACGCCGTGCGAGCGGTGCGTGGTGTGGAACGTCGCGACGAGATCGATCGGTCGCGACGTCTCGCGTGACGCGAGCGCGACCACATCGGCGACGCGCGGCATGCTCCAGTCGCGTGGCCCGCGCGTGTGCGGGCAGGTCGCCGGCTCCACGCAGTTGATCGGACAGATCCACGTGGCGAAGCTGGCGTAGTGCGCGCTGCCGTCGTCGGCGGCGCGTTCCCACGGCGTGTCGGGCGGCACGGGGAGCGGCACGCGCGTCACCGGCACGCCACCGCGCGCCGCCGACAGTCGCGTCGCGAGCCAGTCGGCCGTGAGATGCGGCATGAGCGGGCTCGGGACGAGCGCGTCGCGCGCGTGCCCCACGGGATCCGCGGCCGCTCGGTCGAGCCATGCGGGCACGCTCGTGCTCCACGGCGCGATCTCGACCGCGAGCGGGAGCGCACGGACGGCGGCGAGGTCGGCGTCGAGTCGCTCGCGCGTGACGCGCTCCTCGTCGTCGCGCGCGATCACCGGTGCCGCGACGGCCGCGGTCGGACCGGGGGCGGCACCGGGCGCGATCGGCACCGCGAGCGGTGCACGCCAGAGCAGCGTGCGTGCGCTCGTCAGGTCGCCATCAGCGAGTGCGGTGACGAGTCGCGTGACGGGCGCGTGCCCGTCGCGATCGAGCACGAGCACGCGGTGACACGTGAGCGCCCCGCTCGCGACCGCACGCGCGAGCTGGCGCACGTAGTAGCCACCGTAGCAGCCGCCGCCGCAGACGAGGATCGTGCCGTAGGCGAGCGATGCTCGCGTCGCGCGCACGGGTGGCACTGGCGCACTCGGCGCCGTCGTCGGCTCAGGTGCGGACGTGTCGCCCACCGTCCACCATGATCACGTCGCCCGTCACGTACGTCGCCTCGCACAGGTAGCACACCGCCTGCGCCACGTCGTCGGCGGAGCCGAGCGACTGGAGCGGTGTGGTGGCGACGAGTCGGTCGGCGGCGCTCCGGTCCCACTCGTCCGGCAGCAGCACCGCGCCGGGCGCGACGCCGTTCACGCGCACGGCGGGCGCCAGTGTGCGTGCGAGCGCGCGCGTCATCTGCACCACGGCGGCCTTGGTCATGCCGTGCGGCACGTAGGCGGGCCACGTCTCGTACGCGGCGAGATCGCAGATGTTGACGATGCAGCCGCGGTGCGCCGCGAGATGCGGTGCCGCGGCCTGCGCGAGGAAGAAGGGGGCGCGCACGTTGAGCGCGAACATGCGCTCCCAGTCGTCGAGTGTGACCTCGCCCACGGGGGTGCGCAGCATCATCGCGGCCGAGTTGACGAGGATGTCGAGCGCGTCCATCTCCGCGACGACGCGCGTCACGAGCGTCGCGGGGGCCTGGGGATCGAGCAGGTCCGCCTGGAACGTCGCGACGCGCACACCGAGCGCACGCAGCTCCTCGGCGGTGCGCGTCGCGTCGTCGGCGCTGCCGCCGTAGTGCAACGCGATGTCGGCGCCGCGGCTGGCGAGTGCGTGCGCGATCGCCTTGCCGACGCGACGCGCGCCGCCGGTGACGAGGGCGGTGCGGCCACGGAAGGGGTGATCCATGCGATGCGAACGGAGGCGATGACGGCGAGCGACGACGGGGACGCGTGAACGATGCACCCGATCACGTGGGCGCGCCGGGCTCCGGGCTCGCCGTGCTGTCCGCTACGCCATCCGCCGCGCCGATCAGGCCGCGGCCGCGTGCCGTATCGCGCGCTCGCGCAGCGCATCGAGCCACGGCGCCGGCACGTGCTGGCAGCCGAGCGGCTTCCACGACTCCGGCTCGCCGTGCCAGTCGGAGCCGCCGCTCCGCACGAGGCCGAACTCGTCGCAGAAGCGGGCGAGCCGCTCGACGTCCGGCGCCGGATGCGACGGATGGCGGACCTCGAGGCCGTCGAGGCCGAGGGCGACGTAGCGCATCACCTTCTCGCGCGTCCCCTCGGACTGCGGATGCGCCCAGACCGCGACGCCGCCCGCGCGATGCACGAGCGCGATCGCGTCCGCGAGCGTGAGCTTGGGGCGATCGACGCAGGCGGGGCGGCCGTCGCCGAGATAGCGGTCGAAGGCCTCGCGAAAGGTCGGCACCCAGCCGCCGTCGACGAGCGCACGCGCGACGTGCGGCCGTCCCACGTTCCCCTCGCCGGCGTGCGCCATCACCATGTCCATCGTGACCGGGATGTCGAGACGGTTGAGCCGTGCGACCATCTCCTCGCCGCGCACTTCGCGTGCGACGCGCGCCGATTCGAGCACGTCGTCGAGTGGTGTGAGGTCGGCGAGGCAGAGGCCGAGCAGGTGCACTTCGCGCCGGTCGTCGCTGCACGAGAGTTCGACGCCGGCGACGACGTCGAGCGCCGTGCCGGCGGCGGCCGCGCGGGCGGCGGCGACACCGGCGACGGTGTCGTGATCGGTGACGGCGATCGCCGAGAGATCGGCGGCGAGCGCCGCGGCGACCAGCGCCTCGGGCGACGCGAGGCCGTCGGAGGCGGTGGTGTGCGCGTGCAGATCGACGTACGGCCCGGGCTGCGGCTCCTGCCCCGCCCCGTCCTGCGCGACCTCGCTCACGGGCGGTAGCCGCCCTCGGGCGACCGCTCGCTCGGCTGCGACTGCCGGAAGAGGCGCAGCAGGTCGCGATCGGTGAGCGACTGGAAGGCCGCTTCGCGTGCGCGTGCGTGCGTCCCCATGGGCGAGAAGCGCGCGATGCGCGAGCGTCGGTCGGGCCCGTCGCCCTGCACGAACAGCACGCCGAACTCGTCGCGCGCGAAGTGCGTGACGAAACCGGACGGCACGGCGGTCCACGTGCTGCCGTCGACGGTGATGACGCGGCCCAGACTCACGGGATCGGCACCTCGACGTAGACGCGGTTGGCGTCGAGTGGTGAATCGCTCGACGAGTCGATCGCCGCCCTGAGCGTCGCGCGCTCGTCGGCCTCCATGAACTCGATGAACGCCCCCGGCAGACCGGCCTCCTCGAACACCCAGAAGCGGCAGCCGTTCCGCGCGAAGTGCGCCTTGCGACGCTGCAACGCCTCCATGTAGCGGGCGCGGTTCGGCGCCGGCACGATCGTGCGGTGGAAGACGAGCGCGCGTGGCACGTTCAGGCGGTCGGTTCGGGCAGCGTCTCGAGCGACCGCTTGAGGTCGGCCATGAAGCGATCGGCGTCGGCGCCGTCCACCACGCGGTGATCGAACGAGATGCTGAAGTAGGCGCAGGTGCGGATCGCGATCGTGTCCTCGCCGTCCGGCCCGGTGATCACCTTGGGGCGCTTCTCGATCGCGCCGAGGCCCAGGATCGCCGTCGTGCCGACGGGGATGATCGGCGTCCCCATGAGCGAGCCGAAGACGCCGGGATTGGTGATCGTGAACGTGGCCTGCGTGACCTCGTCGGGCTTGAGCGCCTTGGCGCGTGCGCGCGCCGCGAGATCGTTGATGCCGCGCGTGAGGCCGGCGAGCGAGAGGTCGTCGGCGCGCTTGACCACCGGCACGATGAGCCCCGTCGGATCGAGCGCGACGGCGATGCCGATGTTGATCGACTTGCGGAGGATCACGTCGGTGCCGCTCACCGTCGCGTTGAGCACCGGATGGCGCTTGAGCTCCGCGACGACGCCCTGCACGATGAACGGCAGGAAGGTGAGCTTCTGCCCCGTCTGCGCCTCGAACTCCTTGCGCATGCCGGCGCGGATGCGCGCGATGCGCGTCAGGTCCACCTCGAAGAACGAGGTGACGTGCGCGGCGACACGACGCGCCTGCCGCATGTGATCCGCGGTGAGCCGCCGGATCTTGCTCATCGGCTCGACGACGTCGCCGGCCCACGGCTGGAAGGACGGTTCGTCGTGATGCGCCGCGGCCGGCACGGCGACGGTCGTCGGCAGGCCGGCGGCGGGCGCGGCAACCGGTGCGTCGGCAGGCGCCACAGCCGGTGCGTTCTCGAGGTGGGCGAGCAGGTCGCGACGCGTCACGCGCCCGGCGATGCCCGAGCCCGGCACCTGCGCGATCTCGACGCCGTGTTCGGCGGCGAGCCGCCGCACGAGCGGCGACGACTTCGTGCGGACGCGCTCCTCGAACGAGTTGCCGTTGCCCGCGGGCGCCGGGGACTGCGCCGGTGCCGATGCGACCACGGGCGCTGCCGACGGCGCCGGCGTCGCGACGGGTGCGCTCGGCGCGGCCGAGGGCGCGGGGTCGGCGGCCGGCGCGCTCGGCGCGGGCGCAGCGGAAGCGGCCGCGACGTCCGTCTCCAGCCGCGCGACGACGGTCTGCACGGGGACCGTCTGCCCCTCGGTCACGATCACCTCGACCAGGATCCCCGCGGCGGGCGACGGGATCTCGGCGTCCACCTTGTCGGTGGAGATCTCGAAGATCGGCTCGTCGCGCTTGACCGCGTCACCCGGCTTCTTGAGCCAGCGCGACATGGTCCCTTCGGCGATCGACTCGCCCATCTGCGGCATCACGATATCGACACGAGCCACGGCTCGACCCTCGCTCGGAACGGAGAAGCTGGCTGCTCAGGACTGGTCGCCCGAGGCGCCGCGGTTCAGGCGCCAGAGAGCGAGCACGGGAAGTGTAATCGCGCCGATCGCGGCGCCGACGAGCATGTACTGCCCCCAGTCGCAGGTCGGGATCCCCTCGCACTTCGGGGCCCCCGTGACCGCCTCGACGATCTTGGAGACGAGCACGCCGAGCATGCCGCCGCTGAAGAAGCCGGCGACGGTGGTGAAGCATCCCACGCCGATGTTGCGCGCGGTGACGTCCTGCGGGGGCTGCGGTTCGGGCGGGACGGGCATGCCGGTCAGTAGCGGGCGAGATGACGTGCGACGGTGACGATGTCGCTGACCTGCGGCAGCACGAAGTCCTCGAGCGCCGGTGCGTACGGGAGCGGGACGTCGTGCGCGGTGACACGGAGCACCGGCGCGTCGAGCCACTCGAAGCAGCGCTCGTTGATGCGCGCGGTGATCTCGCCGGCGATGCCGCCGGTGCGCGTGTCCTCGTGCACGATCAGCACGCGGTGCGTCTTGCGGACGGTGGCGACGATCGCGTCGTCGTCCATCGGCAGGAGCGAACGCAGGTCGATCACCTCGACCGAGAGCCCGTCTTCGGCCTGCAACCGCTCGGCCGCCTCGAGCGCCTTGTGCACGGTGGCGGCGTAGGTGATGATCGAGAGGTCGGTCCCCTCGCGCGCCGTGCGTGCCTTGCCGATCGGGACGACGTGATCGCCCCCGGGCATCACGCCCTTGATGCGGCGGTAGAGGTACTTGTGCTCGAAGAAGAGCACGCAGTCCTCGTCGCGGATGGCGGCCTTCATGAGCCCCTTCGCGTCCTCGGCGGTCGCCGGATAGACGATCTTGAGGCCGGGCGTGTGCAGGAACGCCGCTTCGGGATTCTGCGAGTGGAACGGCCCGCCGCGCACGTAGCCGCCGCTCGGCCCCCGCACCACCATCGGGCACGGGAGGAAGGCGCGATAGCGCGCCGTCGCGACGTAGTTCGTGAGCATGTCGTACGCGCACGAGATGAAGTCGATGAACTGCAGCTCGACGACGGGGCGCATCCCCATGTGCGCCGCACCGGCGGCCGCGCCCACGAAGCCCGCCTCGGAGATCGGCGTGTCGATCACGCGGCGCTCGCCGAAGCGGTCGAGGAGCCCCTCGGTGACCTTGAACGCGCCACCGTACGCGCCGATGTCCTCGCCCATGCAGAAGACGTTCTCGTCGCGCGCCATCTCCTCGACGAGCGCCTCGCGGATCGCCTCGAGATAGGTGATCTCAGCCATCGTGCGTTCCCCAGGAGGCCGGACGCTCGTTGCGTTCGACGGCGCTGCGCACGCCGTCACGGTACCAGTGCGGCGCGAGCGCGGGCGGATCGGCGTAGATGCCGTCGAGGCAATCCACCGGCTCCGGGAACCCCGAGGCCTCGGCCTCGTCGGTCGCGCGATCGATCTGTGCCAGCACGTCGGCGTCGAGCGCCGCGAACTCGTCGGCGGTGACGTGTTCGTGCTGCCCGAGCCACCGGATGTAGCGGTCGATCGGATCGTTGTTCGCCGCCCACCACTCGATCTCGCCATCGGGCACGTACGACTGGTTGTCGTGTTCCGCGTGGCCCTTGCGGCGGTAGGTGACGAGCTCGATGAGCGTCGGCCCGCCGCCGGCGCGCGCGCGATCGACGGCGGCCCTGGTCACTTCGTACGTCGCGAGCACGTCGTTGCCGTCGGCGACGACACCGGGGATGCCGTAGCCCGGCGCCTTGTCGACATACGCGCGCGCGGCGGTCTGCTTCTCGGTCGGCGTGCTGTAGGCGTAGCCGTTGTTCTCGACGATGCAGACCAGCGGGACCTTCTGCACCGCGGCGAAGTTGATCCCCTCGTGGAAAGCACCGGTGCTCGTCGCGCCGTCGCCGACGTAGACGAGCACCACGCGATCCTCGCCGCGCAGCTTGAAGCTGAGCGCGACGCCGGCCATCACGGGGACCATGTCGCCCAGATGCGAGATCTGCCCGACGAAGCCGCGATCGAGATCGCCGAAGTGGATGTTGAGCTCGCGGCCGCGCGTCGGCGAATCACCCTTGGCCATGTACTGCTTGAGGATCTCGGTCGGCGTCGCGCCCTTCACGAGCATGCTGCCGAGATTGCGGATGAGCGGCGACATGATGTCGCGCCGCTCGAGCGCGTAGGCGCTCCCGCAGGCGTCGGCCTCCTGGCCGAGCGAGCGGAAGAGCCCACCGACGACCTTCGTCTGCCGGTAGAGCGCGACGAGCCGCTCCTCGAGCGAGCGCGTGAGGCGCATCCAGCGGTAGAGCTCGAGCTTCTGCGCGCGTGTCAGGCGCGCGGCATAGTTGCCCTGCACCGGAAGTCCCACGGGCGTGGGACGACGCCCTCCGACGCCGGCGGCGAGGGAGGCGGAGAGATCGACCGGGGCGTCCATGTGTCTCGGGGACTCGCGGGAGCGGTCAGTAGGCCGTGCGGGGGACGTGCCCCGGATCGGCCGCGCGATGGATGCGATTGAAGAGCTTCTTCACGTTCTTGTCGAGTCGGCTCTCGCCGACCTGGTCGGTCACGACCTCGACGAACGTGTAGTGCCCGGCCTCGGGCCGCGCGACGAGGCGTGCCGTGCCGAGCGGACCGGTGTAGGTGCGCGTGCGCGGGCCGTCCGCTACGCTGCGCATGCCGATCGTGGCGAAGTGCTCGTCGGCGAGCGCCAGCGCGTCGGTCGGGAGGATGCTGGTGCGGTGGAAGTGACGCATCAGGGAGTCAGGGGGCGTTCGGGGGCGACCTGCTGCAGCCAGTCCATCTTGTGCAGCGTCTGCGTCGAGTCGCGGCGGAACTGCAGGCCGATCGCCCACTCACCCGCCGTCACGAAGCGCAGCGTCGCGTAGTAGGTCCCCGGTTCGGGCCCCTTCTCGAGCCCGTCGTAGACCTTGGCGCTGTCGTGATTCATCGCGTAGATGCGCCCTTCACCGGCGTCGATCGGCGCCTTGGACTCCTTGTCGCGCACGACGACCTTGACCTTGATGTCCTCGCGCGCGGGAGGCGGGACGGGGTCGAGGCGGATCGAGAAGATCATGTCGTCGGTCCACATGCGCGTCGCCAGCCGATCGGCGTCGTCGCCGCCGGCCCCACCGCATCCGGCGACGACGGCGGCCAGCAGCGTCGCCCCGAGCGCGAGGCGCGGGGCACGCAGGGACGGAAGCGGGACGGGGCGGCGGACACGCATGCGGATGCTCCGGTGACGGGCGCTCAGTCCTGGTAGTACTCGAGGCCCAGGTGCGTGATCTGCTCTTCGCCCATCAGGAAGCGCAAGGTGTTCTTGAGCTTCGTCTGCTGGATGAAGAGATCGTGCTCGGGACGCAGCCCGGGCGCCGCCATGGGGCTCTTGTAGTAGAACGAGAGCCACTCCTGGATCCCCTTCATCCCCGCGCGGTGCGCGAAGTCGCTGAAGAGTGCGAGGTCGAGCACCAGCGGCGCCGCGAGGATCGAGTCGCGGCAGAGGAAGTTCACCTTGATCTGCATGGGATAGCCCATCCAGCCGGTGATGTCGATGTTGTCCCACCCTTCCTTGTTGTCGCCGCGCGGCGGGTAGTAGTTGATCCGCACCACGTGGCTGAAGCCGTCGTACAGCGCCGGGTAGGTCTCGGGCTGCAGGATGTCGTGCAGCACCGAGAGCTTGCTCTCTTCCTTGGTCTTGAACGACGCCGGATCGTCGAGCACCTCGCCGTCGCGGTTGCCGAGGATGTTCGTGCTGTACCACCCCTCGAGACCGAGCATGCGCGCCTTGATGCCGGGGGCGACGACGGTCTTCATCCACGTCTGGCCGGTCTTGAAGTCCTTGCCGCTCACGGGGACACCGCGCTGGTTCGCGAGCTCGAGGAGTGCGGGGATATCGACCGTGAGGTTCGGCGCGCCGTTGCAGAACGGCGCGTCTTCCATGATCGCGGCCCACGCGTACAGCATGCTCGGCGCGATCGCCTCGTCGTTCGTCTCCATCGCGCGCTCGAAGGCGGCGAGCGTCTCGTGCTGCGGGCCGGCCTTGATGTAGGCCTCGGTGCTCGCGCACCACACGAGGACGACGCGATCGCAGCCGTTCGCCTGCTTGAAGCCGCGGATGTCCTGCCGCAACTGCTCGGCGATGTCGCGGTAGGTCGCGCCCGTCTTCACGTTGTCGACGCCCTGCAGCCGCGTGACGAAGCGCGACTCGAACGCCGCCGTCATCGGCTTGATGCCCGACAGGAAGTCGGCGAGGGGCTCGAGATCCTGCGGCGTCAGCACGCCGGCCTTGCGCGCGGCGGTGTACGCGTCGTCCGAGATCGGATCCCACGCGCCGAAGACGATGTCCTCGAGCTTCGCCAGCGGCGCGAAGTCCTTGATCAGCGGCGCCCGATTGTCAGTGCGCTTGCCGAGGCGGATCGTCGCCATCTGCGTGAGCGAGCCGATGGGCTGCGACCGTCCGCGACGGACGCTCTCGACGCCGGCGATGAAGGTGGTCGCGACGGCACCGAGGCCGGGGGTGAGGATGCCGAGCTTGCCGGTGGCCGGCGCGATCGAGGACGGGCGGACGGGCGATCCCTGCACGGGGGACGTTCTCCTGGAAGACGCGTGACTACCGGGCGGCAGCCGCACGGACGCCGTCGGGCGCGAGCGCAGCGTCGGACGAGGCCGGCTTGACCGGCTCCCGCACCGTCGACGGCTCGCCGCGGACGGCCAGGTCCTGCTCGCCGGCTGCGGTGACGGAATGGACGAAGAGGATGCGCTGCACCGCGGTGATCCACGCGGAGACCGAGAGCAGCGCGACGATGCCGGCCAGCACCCAGCCATCGAGCGCGAGGCCGAAGATGCCCTGCGGCGCAGCGAGGAGCGCGATCCGCTCCGGGCGCTGCATGAACCCGACCTTCGCATCGATGCCGAGCGACTCCGCTCGGGCGCGCGTGTACGAGATCAGGAAGGTGCCCACCAGACCGGCCAGCGTGATCGCGAGCATGATCTCGTTCCGGTGGAGCGGGTCGACGGCGTAGAACCACGCCAGCCCGGCCAGCAGCGCGCCGTCGGCCACACGATCGAGCGTGGAGTCGTAGAAGGCGCCGAAGGTGCTGCTCCGCCCCGTCCGCCGCGCGACGGTGCCGTCGAGGACATCGAACAGCGCCGTGATGCCGAGGAAGAGCCCCGCCGTCCGGATGTGGCCGGTGGCGAAGATCACCCCCGCCACCACGCTGCAGAGTGTCCCGACCGTCGTGATCAGATTGGGCGAGACGTGCCACCGCACGAGCAGGTCGGCCACCGGCGCGATCACGCGGAGGTAGCCGGCCTTGATCGCATCCCAGAGGCGAAGGAGCATCCCGGGGGGTGGCAGGAGACGACGGAACGGCCGACCGGAGGATTGACCGGCAAGCACAGCGAGCCCCCCGGCGACACCGCCGAGAGGGCTCGCGGGGCTCCGCGCCGAGGGTGCGGCGGGAATCACGAAAGCTACACGGCGAATCGGTGCCGCGGCAACCAAGCGGCCGGAGCCATGACGCGGCTTACCCCATGCAGCGACCCCAAGTAAATCAGGACGCGATTCGTCCGCCTCGTTCCTCCGACGGCCTCGCCCGCCCCACCGTGTCCCGACTCCACCCCTGCCTGGCCCTCGTGTTCCCCGTGGCGGCGACGCTGTCGGGTTGTGCCGCGTCGCCGCGCCCGACCGCCGCGCCGCCGGTCTCCGCGATGGTCGGGACCGACGCCCTCGCGCCACGCACGCCACCTGTGTCGCTCGACCCGCGCGTCGCCTTGGGCGCAGACGCGCGTCGCTGGGTGGATGCGACGCTCGCCGCGCTCACACCGCGCCAGCGCGCCGCGCAGCTCGTGCACGCCTGGATCGTCGGCGACTACGAGAGCACGACCGACAGCGCCTTCGCCACGACGGCGCGGTGGGTCCGCGAGGACGGCATCGGTGGCGTGATCATGTCCGTCGGGTCGCCGGTCGAAGTGGCGGTCAAGGTGAACGCCTTCCAGGCGATGGCGCGCATCCCGCTCCTGATCTCGGCCGACATCGAGCCCTCGCTCGGTCGTCTCGAAGGGGGCGTGTACCTGCCGAGCATGATCCGCGGCGGCAGCGCGACCGTGCTGCCGACGGCGATGGCGATCGGTGCGACGGGCGATTCGACGCTGGCGTACGAAGCGGGGCGCGTCACGGGGCTCGAGTCGCGTGCGGTCGGGATCCACATCACGTACGCACCCGTCGCGGACGTGAACGTGAATCCGTCGAACCCGGTGATCAACGTGCGCGCCTTCGGCGAATCGCCGGCGGCGGTGGCGACGCTGTCGGCGGCATTCACGCGCGGCGTGCAGGACGCGGGCGCGGTGGCGACGGCCAAGCACTTCCCAGGCCACGGCGACACCGACACCGACTCGCACAGCGCGTTGCCGGTGCTCCGGTTGACGCTGGCGCGGCTCGACTCGATCGAACTGCGTCCGTTCCGCGCCGCGATCGCCGCCGGCGTGGCGAGCGTGATGAGCGCGCACATCGCGCTGCCGACCTGGCTCGGCGACGACGTGCCGGCGACGCTGCAGGATCGCGTGCTGACGGGGCTCCTCCGCGACTCGCTCGGCTTTCGTGGGCTCGTGATCACCGACGCGCTGACGATGGACGGCGTGGCGCGGCGCTACTCGCAGCCCGAGATCGCGATCCGTGCCGTGCAGGCGGGGGCGGACGTGCTCCTCAAGCCGGCCGACGTCCCGCCGGTGATCGACGCGCTGGTGGCGCGCATGGCGCAGGACGCGGCGTTCGACGCGCGCGTGACCGCCGCGGCCCGCGCGAATCTCGAACTCAAGGCGCGGCTCGGCCTCGCGCGCGGGACGCAGGTCTCGCTCGACACGTTGCGCGCCGTGGTGGGGACGGCGTCGCATCGCGCGCTCGCGCAGCGTATCGCCGATCGCGCGGTCACGCTCCTGCGTGACGCCGGTGGCGCCGTGCCGATGGCGCGCGGGGCCGCGATCACGCTGGTGACGTACGCCGCCGCGGCCGAGAACACCGCCGGTGACGCGTTCGCGGCCGAGCTGCGTCGGCTCGGTGCCGGTGCGGTCACGCGGGTGCGCGTGACACCGCAGACGCCGCGCGCGGAGCTCGATTCGATCGCGACCAGCGCGCAGGGACGGCTGGTGGTGCTGACGGCGGTGCGGCGTGTCGAGGGTGTGGGACGTGCGGCGGTCGCGCCCGCGTTCGCGTCGTGGCTGGCCGAGCGCGCGGTGCGCGCTCCGGTGATGGTCGTCGCGACGGGCAACCCGTACGTGCTCGGACAGTTCGCGAACGTGCAGGGCTATCTCGCGACGTGGAGCGTCGGCGTCGCGCCCGAACGCGCGGCCGCACGCGCGCTGCTCGGCACACAGGCGATCACCGGTCGGTCGCCGGTATCGCTCCCGGGGCTCTTCGTTCGCGGCGACGGGCTGCAGCGCGCGGGGGGCGGGTGAACGCGGTGCGCGCGTGGGCGATGCGTGCGCCGCGCGCTGCGTCGTGCCGGCAGCGGACGTCGCGGCGCGTGCGCCTGTCGTCCGTCGCGTCGCGCGTCGCGCTCGGACTGCTCGTGATCGCGAGCGTGGTGCCGGTGACCGCGAGCGCGCAACGCGCACCACGTCGAGACGCGCGCGCGATCGCGCGACTGCGCGACAGCGTGCAGGCGGTGCTCGCACGCGGGCTCGCGGCGCAGGCGTATCCGGGCGCGATCGCGGTCGTCGGCACGGCGACGCGCACGCTCGCGACGGTCGCCGTGGGGCAGCTCGATGCCGCGGACCCCACCGTGCCCGACGCGCACACGCGCTGGGATCTCGCGTCGCTGACCAAGGTCGTCGGCACGACGACGCTCGTGCTGCAACTGGTCGATCAGGGACGCATCGCCCTCGACACGCCGGTCGTGCGCTATCTCCCCGACTGGCGCGGTGAGCGGGTGGACGCGATCACCGTGCGTCACCTGCTCACGCACTCGAGCGCATTGCCGGCGTGGCGCGCGTTCCACAAGGAAGCCGACGACGCGGCCGAGGCGCGGCAGCAGCTGCTGCTCGTCTCGCCCGAGGACGCACCCGGGACGCGCTACCGCTACAGCGACATCGGCTTCCTGCTGCTCGGCCGCCTGGTCGAGCGCATGACGGCGCAGCGGCTCGACAGCGCCTTCGCGACGCGGGTCGCCGCACCGCTCGGACTGCGCGAGACGGGCTGGCTCCCGTCGTACGAGCTGCGTGCGGTCATCGCGCCGACGGAGTTCGATCCGTGGCGGCAGCGCAAGGTGCGCGGCGACGTGCACGACGAGAACGCGTTCCGCTTCGGCGGCCTGGCGGGTCACGCCGGGCTCTTCTCGACGGCGGCCGACATGGCGCGCATCGCGCGACTCTGGCTCGGCGGTGGCGCGGTCGGTACGACACGACTCGCGCGCCGCGCGACGGTGGCCGAGTTCACGCGCGTGCAGGACACGCTCGTGAGCCGGCGTGCACTCGGCTGGGAGACGCCCACCGGTACCAACTCGGCCGGCACGCGTCTCTCGGCGCGCGCCTTCGGCCACACCGGCTTCACGGGGACGTCCATGTGGATGGATCCGACGAAGGACCTCTTCATCGTGCTGCTCACCAATCGCGTGAACCCGACGCGCGAGAACAGCCGCATCGGCGGCGTGCGCACCGGCCTCGCGGACGCGGTGGTCGGCGCACTCGAGGGCGCGCGTCCCGCGCCCGTCGCCCCCGTTCCCGCGCCGCGGACGCCATGAAGCTCACATGAATCTCACACTCGTCGACTGGGCGATCGTCGTCGCCTACTTCGCGCTCAGCACCGTCATCGGCTTCCTCTTCACGAAGCGCGGCGGCGAGAGCATGGAGGAGTACTTCCTCAGCGGCCGCAAGGTGCCATGGTGGCTCGCCGGTGCGGCGATGGTCGCGACGACGTTCGCCGCCGACACGCCGCTGGTGGTCACGGGGCTCGTGGCGAGCAAGGGCGTCGCCGGCAACTGGCTCTGGTGGAACATGGTGATGAGCGGGATGCTCACCGTGTTCTTCTTCGCGCGCCTGTGGCGACGGGCGAACGTCATGACCGACGTCGAGTTCGCGGAGATCCGCTACGCCGGCAGGCCGGCCGCATTCCTGCGCGGCTTCCGTGCGGTCTACCTCGGCGTGGCGATCAACCTCATCATCATGGGGTGGGTGACGCGCGCGATGATCAAGATCCTCACGATCTCGCTCGGCATCTCGCCGATCGTCGCCGTCGCGCTCTGCTTCGTGGTGACGGTCGCGTACTCGGTGGCGGCGGGGCTGTGGGCGGTGCTCTGGACGGACCTGGTGCAGTTCGTGATCAAGATGAGCGCGGTGATCGTGCTCGCGGTCTATGCGGTGCGCGCGGTCGGCGGCATGGACGCGCTCAAGACGGGCGTCGCCGCGCACTTCGGCAGCGAGACGGCGGCGTTGAGCGTGCTGCCGGTCAAGTTCGGTGCGGGCGGGATCGAGGCGTACGCGTGGATGCCGCTGCTCGCGCTGACGGTGTTCCTCAGCATGCAGTGGTGGGCGGCGTACTATCCGGGGGCCGAGCCGGGCGGCGGCGGCTACGTGGCGCAGCGCATCTTCAGCGCGAAGACGGAGCGCGACGGCGTGCTGGCGACGCTCCTCTTCCAGGTGGCGCACTACGCGCTCCGCCCCTGGCCGTGGATCGTGACCGGGCTGGCGACGGTGCTGCTCTATCCCGGCGGCAAGCTCCCGAACGGGACCGTCGATCCCGAAGGCGCCTACGTGCAGGCGTTCGTGGACCTGCTGCCGACGCCGTGGCGCGGCTTCATGATGGCGGGCTTCGCGGCGGCGTACATGAGCACGATCGGCACGCACCTCAACTGGGGCGCGGGCTATCTGGTGAACGACGTCTACAAGCGTTTCATGCGTCCGGACGCACCGGACCGGCACTACGTGACCGTCGGACGCGTGGCGACGGTGGCGCTCTTCCTCGCGAGCATCGTCGTCACCTACTTCCTCGATTCGGTCGAGCAGGCGTGGAAGTTCCTGCTCGCGATGGGAGCGGGGACGGGGCTGGTGCTGATCCTGCGCTGGTACTGGTGGCGCATCAGCGCGTGGAGCGAGATCGCGGCGATGAGCGTGTCGTTCGTGACGAGCATCGTCTGCCTCGAGGTGATCCCGCCGCGCTACGCGCCGGGCGACCCGAATGCGGACGCGATGGTGATGGTGGTCACCGTCGCGGTGACGACGGTCGCGTGGCTCGTGGCGACGTTCGCGACGAAGCCCGAGCCCGATCACGTGCTCGAGTCGTTCTATCGTCGCGTGCGGCCCGGCGGGCCGGGGTGGGCGGCGGTCTCGGCACGGCTCGGGTATGGCCGCGAGCCGATTCCCGGCGGCGCGCTCGCCTGGAGCAACTGGATCGCGGGGATCGTCGCGGTCTACGCGACACTGTTCGGGATCGGCAAGCTCGTCTTCGGTGAGCTGGGCACCGGGCTCGCGCTGCTCGGCGTGGCGATCGTCGCTTTCGCGTGGATCGCGCGGAGCTTCCGCGACGGCGGCGACGAGGGGCGCGCGCCGGCCGCCTCGGCCGCGATGCGGGTGGCGGCCGACTGACGGTTCGTCGCGTCAGGCGGTTCACGCGTGGGCCAGCGGTTCGGCCCTCCTCTCGCATCAGCGGATCGGGCAGTCGGTACGGCAGCGCGGTGGACCGGGCATTGCGGCGCCCTTATCATTCCGAGTAGTTCGGTCGGGCATGAGCCCGGCCCCGTTCCTTCAGGGAGGCATGCCGATGAGCACCATGCAGACGCCGGACATCCTGCTGACCATCACGCCGGCGGCGGGGACCGAGGTCAAGAAGTTCCTCGAGGCCGAGGCCGTCGACCCGACGGTCGGCGGGCTGCGCGTGGCCGTCCAGCCGGGCGGCTGCAGCGGTTTCAAGTACTCGCTGCTGATCGAGGACAAGCCGGCCGAGGACGACACGGTGGTCCAGCACGAGGGCTTCCAGGTCTTCGTCGATCCGTTCTCGTACCAGTACCTGGGCGGCGTCACCGTGGACTACGTGTCGTCGATGCAGGGGTCGGGCTTCACCTTCAAGAATCCCAACTCGACCGGCGGCTGCGGCTGCGGATCGAGCTTCAGCGCCTGATCGACGCTCGCGCGGTCTGCGGACGCGGCGGGGACTCCGGTCTCCGCCGCGTCGTGCGTTGGGGGGAGGCGGGGAACGGCGGACCGCGGAGTAGCTGTGTTGGATGTCAAGTCGCGACGAGCGGTGCCTGCCACCG
>ERZ1066136.112-NODE-112-length-86382-cov-15.480765_pt1 | contig 86382 bp, 70 predicted proteins | sample MGYA00382783_ERZ1066136 | MGnify/ENA primary metagenome ERZ1066136 (study PRJEB33369, sample SAMEA5778366) | biofilm metagenome | biome: Industrial cooling water; feature: Water cooling tower basin; material: Biofilm | place: United Arab Emirates | collected... | reverse complement strand
TGTCCGATGGTGCGGTACGCACGCGAGACATACAAGATGCGGGGGGACGCGAAGGTACGCGGAGAACCGACTTGGGAAACAGCTGTCTCCGTCCTCCGGTCCTCTCCGTTCCTCCGAAGTTCTGATCAGTTCGAGATCCTCAACACACCAGGAACTTCGGAGGAACGGAGACGGCCGGAGGACGGAGACGACTTTTTCAAAGTCGGTTCTCCGCGTTTCCTCGCGTGCCCCCGCATCTCCGCGGTCTGCAGTCAGTCCGTCGCGCTCAAGAAACATCCGGCGCGACCGAGACCCGAGTGCGAAGGCATGGGCCCGTCCGCGGGCCCCGGCGCCGCCATCCGGCGCGTCGCCCCATCCACGCTCAGCTCTCGACGCCGAGGACGCTTCATGCTCCGCCCTTGCTTCGCTTCCGCCGCCCTGGTCGCGGCCCTCGCCGCCGCGCCGGCCGCTGCCGCCGCGCAGTCGGGCGAAGTCTTCGAGGCGACGTCACTGCCGACGCCGCCCCGCCTCGCCTCGCCTCCGATGGCCGCGCGCCTCATCGCGCGCACCTATCCCGAGGAGCTGCGTCGCTCTGGGACCAGTGGCACCGTCTACATGAAGTTCATCGTCGGCGCCGACGGGAAGGTCGAACCGGGGTCGATCGAGGCCGATGCGCCGCTGGCCGCATTCGAGCCGGCCGCGAAGCAGGTGATCCAGGGCATCGAGTTCACGCCGGGCAAGAAGGGAAGCACCGCCGTGCGCGCGCGCATGGAGCTGGCGCTCGTCTACAAGCCCTGAGCGCTCGCTCCGTGCACGCGACGGCCGGTCCGCCCGCTGGTGGACCGGCCGTCGGTGCATCGCCCGCCCGCGAGTGCACGGCACCACCGTGACGGCCGACGGGGACCGGCGCTCAACCATGCGCCGCACGCCGCCGACACTCGCGCGTGATCCGTCGCGATCCGCCACTCCATTCCATCACCGCCAGACGTGTCCGTCATGAGCTGGTTCACCCGACTCCGCCTCCGCGCCAAGCTCACCGCCGCCTTCGGCGCGGTCATCGCGATCAGCACCCTCGCGGGAGTGCTCGCGCTCTGGCAACTCTCCGCCGTCAACGGCATCACGACGACGGTCGCGCGCGACGTGCTCCCCTCGGTGCAGCGGTACGGCGAGTACCGGCACGCCCTGACGCAGTTCCGCGTGCACGTCCGCGACCACCTGCTCGCGCTCGACGAGGCGGGCCGCGCTCGCGCGGAGAAGGGGATCGCGGCACAACGCGACACGCTCCTCCGGGCGCGGACGGCGCTCGAGACGTCGGCCACGAGCGGTGCGGCGAAGGCCACGATCGCCGCGCTCACGACGGCGTCGGGTCGCGCCGAGCGACTGGTGCCGCCGCTCGTCGCCAAGTCACGTGCGAACGACGTGATGGGCGCCACGCGCGACTTCGAGCTGTTCGAGGTCGAGGCGCTCCGCGCCGACTCGATCGTCGCACGGACGGTGACCGAGGCGTCGCGCCGTGGCACCGAAGCGAGCGCGGATGCGGCGACGACGTACACCATCGCACTCTGGACGACGATCTTCGGCGTGGCACTGTGCGCGGCACTGGGCTTGTTCGCCACGCGGATGATCCTCGCGCGCGTCGCCGAGCCGGTCGCGGCGGTGACACGGTCGCTGGAGAAGCTGGCACGCGGCGAAGTCGACGCGGTGTCGGCGACCACCCGCGCGACGTCGCACGACGAGATCGGCGAGCTGCTGCTCGCCTGCGCCGGCCTGGCCGCATCGCAGCGCGAGTTCGCGGCGGCGGCGACGGCGCTCGGCGCCGGCGACACGGCGGTGACCGTGACCCCGCGCGGTGCGCACGATGCGCTCGGGCAGGCGCTCGCACGGCTCCGCGACACGCTCGCGGGACTCGTGTCGGATCTCGGTGCGCTGGTGACGGCGGCGCGCGACGGTCGCCTCGACAATCGCGGGGACGCGGCGCGCTACGAAGGTGCGTTCCGCGCGGTGGTCGCCGGTGTGAACGACACGCTCGAGGCAGTGGTCGCGCCGATGCGCGAGACGACGCAGGTGCTGGAGCGGGTCGCGGCGCGCGACCTCGCGACGCGTGTGCGCGGCGACTACCGCGGCGACCATGCCCGGGTGAAGGACGCCCTCAACGGTGCACTCGACGCGATCGGCGCGACGCTCGCCGAGGTGCGGGCCGGGAGCCAGGAAGTCACCGCGGCGAGCAACGGCATCGCCGGCGGCAGTCAGGCGCTCGCCACGAGCGCGAGCGAGCAGGCGGCCGGAGTGCAGGAGATCGCGGCGTCGCTGCAGGAACTCACGACCGCCGCCGCGCGCACGGCCGAAGAAGCGGGTGGCGCGCAGGCCGTGGCCGCGCAGGCGCGCAGCGGCGTCGCCGCGAGCACGACCGAGATGCATCGCCTCGCGGAGACGATGGCGCAGCTGCAGCGCACGGCCAACGAGACGACGCGCATCGTGAAGACGATCGACGAGATCGCCTTCCAGACGAACCTGCTCGCGCTCAACGCCGCCGTCGAGGCGGCACGGGCGGGCGACGCGGGGCGCGGCTTCGCGGTCGTCGCCGAGGAGGTGCGTGCGCTCGCGCAACGCTCCGCCGAGGCGGCGCGGAACACGGCGACGCTCATCGAGCAGAGCGTGCAGAGCACGCACGCCAGCGCCACGCTCGTCGCCACGGTGGAGCGCACGCTCGCATCGGCCGATCAGCAAGTGGTGAAGGTGGCCGACGTGCTCGAGGCGGTCGCCGGGACGAGCGCACGGCAGCGTGACGGCATCTCGCAGGTGTCGCGCTCGATCCATCACATCGGCACGCTGACGCAGAACGTTGCCTCGACCTCCGAGGAGAGCGCGGCGGCCGGTGCCGAACTCTCGGCGCAGGCGGAGCGGATGCAGCAGCTCGTCGAGCAGTTCGCGCTCGACTCCGGCGAGGGGCTGTCGGTGGTGCGGCGGCGCGCGGCCTGACCGACAGCGGCGGCATCGCATGCAGGACGACGCGCCGGCCTCCCGCAGGGGAGACAGGCGCGTCGCACGTCGCGATCGCATCGGGCGCGCCGGTGCAGCGCGCGGCCGTGCGCTCAGCAGCCGCGCTTCGCGAGGTAGGTGAGCTCGTCGCTCGGATCGCCGCCGGCGAGCATGCGTTCCGCCCACTCGACTCCCTGCGCGACGGAGTGGTCCATGTTGCCGACCTCGTAGCGCCACGCGCCGAAGCGGCCGCGCGAGTAGATGCCCTGCGTCTCGAGCCACGGCAGCACGACCGCGAGCGCCGGGTCGCGCTCGAGCGAGGGCGTGGGATAGCTGTAGTCGCGCGTGATCAGGAAGGCGTCGACGATGTCGTCCTGGTCGCGCTCCGAGATGATCTTCGTGCTGACGAGCCCTTCGATCACCTCGTCCACGATCGTCTCCTTGCGCACCGGCTTGAACGGCGAGCAAGAGACTTCGGCCAGCAGCGAGTAGTGGGTGGTCGCGTCGGGGACCACCTCGGGCGAGTAGTTCGACAGGTACGTCAGCCGGTAGAACGGGCAGTTCTCCTCGGGGAAGTAGATCCAGCACTTGCTCGAGGGGCTGGGCTGCCGCAGGCCGACGCCGACGATGCACGACCCGGAGTGGCGCAGCCGCGACGCCTGCTCGCGCACGACGTCCGGCACCTCGCCGACGAGACGCTGGATCAGGATGTCGATCGGCATCGTGTTGAGGAGCGCGTCGTACGATTCCTCGCTCCCGTCGGCGGTGCGGACGACGCGACGATCGAGATCGATCGAGACGACTTCGGTGTTCAGGCGCAGCTGATCCTGCACGTAGGGCTGGATCCGCGCGAACAGCCCGCCGGTGCCGCCGTGGCGCGGATACTTGAAGGTGTTGTTGGGGCCCCAGCCGGCGTCCGGCCGGTCCATGATGACGTTGCCCAGCACACGCTGGAGCGACGGCAGCGCGACGCGCTCGCCGATCCACTCCTTGTTCATCATCCGTGGCGGGTGCGCCCAGACCTTGAAGTTGTACGGCATCATGAAGTGTTTGGCCAGGCCCGCGCCGAACTGCTTCATGATGAGCTCCTCGAAGTTGGCGATCCGTTCGAGGTCGAGCGGCTCGCGCTGCGCCTCCACGAGGCCCAGGAGGATCTCGAGAACGACTTCGCGCGGGAGGTCCTTGATGTTGTTCTGCAGCGGATACGGCACGAACCGGTCGCACATCCAGACCCACGCCTCGCGCACCAGCTCCTGGTACTCGTCGCCCATCAACGTGTCGAACAGGCGGTCGAAGTACTGGTAGTGCGAGAAGAGGACGTGCCCGCCGATGTCGTAGATGAAGCCGTTGGGACTGGTCTCGCTCGCGGCGAGGCCACCGACTTTCTCGCGGGCCTCGAGCATGCGGAAGTTCTCGAAGCCCGCCTCGCGGAGGCGGAAGCCGGCGCCGAGACCGGTGGGGCCGGCGCCGACGATGACGAAGCGAGGGGTGTCAGCCTGCGGACGTGCGTGGGGTGCCATCGGTCGTGACCCTGCGGTGAGTGCGATATGCTGGGGTGTCCACCGCGGCGGCGTCGTGCCCCTCGGTGTGGATCCTCGCCGGCCGCTCCCAGCAGCGGGTCGCGAGATAGCGTGCGAGTGCGTGGTCGAGCGGCGGCAGGAGCAGGCCGCGTTCGCTGCCGAGCGGCACGTGGCGGGGACGTCGCGCACGGCGCGGTGCGTGTGTGTCGGGATGCACGAGCCGCGGTGCGTCGAGCCCTGCGCCGTCGGCGGCACGTCGCGCGAGCTCGGCCCAGCTGGTCCACCCGTCGTTGGCGAGGTGCCAGAGCCCGCCCGCGCCATCGATCAGCAGGTCGAGCGTCGCATCGACGAGATCGGGGACGTAGGTGGGCGAGACCACCTCGTCGTCGGCTGCGATCACCGCTTCACCGCGCGCGATCGCGCGAAGCGCACAGGTGACGAAGTTGTATTCGTCCGCGTCGCCGAAGAACGCCGCGGTACGGATCACGAGCGCGTCCGGGTGTGCCTCGCGTACCAGTCGCTCGCCCTCGGCTTTCGATCGCCCGTAGCGGTTGAGCGGCGAGACGCGATCGCTCTCGACGTACGGTCGATCGAGTCGCCCGTCGAACACCAGATCGCTCGAGAAGGTGACGAACGCGATGCCGGCAGCGGCGCACGCGGCCGCGACCAGCGCGGGGCCGTGCGTGTTCGCCGCATCGCACGCATCGCCGTCGTCCTCGGCGTCGTCCACACGCACGTAGCCGGCGGCATTGACCACCGCCCACGGCCGCAGTGCCTCGAGCGCATGCGCGACGGCGCCCGCATCGGTGATGTCGAGCCGGTGGCGCCCGAGTGCGATGCAGGCGAGCCCGCGGATCTCGCACGCGTGCACGAACGCGCGGCCGAGCGTCCCCCGTTCACCGAGGACGAGCAGCGGGCGCGCATCGGGATGATCGCTCGCCGGCGCGTCGCGATCGTCGTCGGTGATCAGATGCAATGTCGGGTGCGCCGGGGCGCGCCCACGCAGCGGGCGGGCGAGGCGCGCACGCAGCTCCCACCAGCCGGGCCCCGCCAGTGCCGCGTGCTGCGGCGTCGTGCCGGCGGCCGCTGCGGCGACGAGTCCCGCCAGCGCCGTCGGACGCGGTGGCGAGCTGCGCACGTCGAAGAGCCCGGGCTCGTACACGCCCGCGTCGCGCGTGCACAGCGAGGACCAATCGTAGGAGCCGTACGACGCCCATGCCGTGATCGCTCGCACGTCCACGCCGTCATCGCGCAGCGACTGCACGGCATGCAGCACCGACTGCCACCAGCGCATCTGCTGTTCGCGCGTGCAGCCGAGGTGCACCTCGGTCACGGCGATCGGTGTCCGATACCGCTCCCACGTCTCCGCGAGCAGCGCGCGAGGGCCGCGGATCCGCGCTTCGGCGACGCGGACGGCTTCGACGTCCGCATATGCGTGACTCTCGTTCCCACCGTGCGTGCCGGCCGGCCACCGTTCGAGCCGGTGATCGAGGTAGCGTTCGCTCGTGAGGTAGTGATTGATCCCCACGACGTCCGGTGGGCACGGCTCGGACGTGAGCTCGTCGAGGAGCTCGGCGTGCCAGTGTGTCCGCGCGAGTCGTGCATGCCACGGGTGCGATGAGTCGATGCGGCCGAAGAGCAGGTCGTAAGTGAGCCAGCGACGCTCGTTCTCGCGGGCACCCTGATACGCGAGTGGCTCGCTCGTGTGCGTGGCGCCGAGATCCTCGGTCTGGATCAGCCGTGCGTGGGGGATGACCCGACGGATCGCGCGCATCGACTCGCGGATCGCCAGCGTCTGGACCAGCATGCCCGTCGCCAGCGCCGTGTCGTCGCGCAGGTGCGGGAACCAGTGGCCGTAGAGCAGCGCGAACCGCGCGGTCGTGAGCGGCTCGTTGATCGGCGTCCAGTGGGTGACCCACGAGTACCGCGCCGCGACGATCGCTGCATGCTCGGCCAGCCCATCGGCGAAGTCGCGACGCGTCAGGCGCGTGTGATCCGGCCCGCTCCCATGGTGCACCAAGCCGACGATCGGCTCGAGCCCGCGCGTGCGGATGCGCTCCAACATCGTGTCCGTGACGGCCCACGCCGCGTCACCGCCGTGCGCATGTCGCTCCCAGAGCACGGGATAGCGGACACGCGTGACCCCGAGATCGGCGAGCCGGTCGATGTCCTCGGGGCGTTCGTAATGACGGGCGCGCGCCAGTTGATCACGATAGCGATCGCCGACACGATTGTAGGTGCATTCGATGCCGGCCCACACCTCGAGCGGGGCGAGGCCCGGCGCCCGCGCGGCACCGGGCCCGCCACCCACACGGCTCATGATGCCGCCGTGCCCGTCCGCGTCTCGCGTTCGTCGCGCGCCGGCCGTGCCGAGACCCGCTGGCGCAGCGGTGTCGCCACGCGAGTGCGGGCCGCGTCCTCGATCAACTGCACCATCGTCGCCACGATCTGCTCCCACCCGTTCTGCCGCGCGTGCTCGATGCCACGGGCGCGGTGCAGCGGATCCGGACGCTCGACCGCGTCGCGCACGAGCGTCAGGAAGCTCTCCGGCGTGGCGCCGATCGCGACGTAGGGCGCGAAGTTGGCGCGGACATCGGGCACCGGCGTGGACACGACCGGACGTCCCGAGGCGAGATACTCGAGCGTCTTCGTGGGATTGATGAACTCCGTCGCCTCGTTCAGCGCGAACGGCATCAGGCAGACGTCGAAGCCGCGCACGATCGACGGGAGCTGTTCGTACTGCCGCTGACCGAACCAGTGGATGTTCGCGCTCTGTGGCAGTGCGGCGGGATCCACCTTGACCACCGGGCCCACCATCGCGATCGATGCCTCGGGCCACGCCGTCGCGAGGTGTGCGATCAGGTCGTAATCGAGGCGCTCGTCGATCACGCCCACGTATCCGAGCACCGGGCCACGCAGGGCCGCGATCTCCGGTGGCACCACCGTCGCCGCATCACGTGCGCGGGCGTAGTGCTTCTCGTCCACGCCACACCCGAAGAAGTGCACGTTCTGATGGTGCCGCCGCTTGGCGTCGTACAACCGGCGGCCACCCGAGAACACGACGTCCGCATTGGCGAGCAAGGTGCGTTCGCGCTCGACGAGGTCGGGCGGGGCGAAGCGGAACTGCGCCAGCTCGTCCATGCAATCGTACACGACGGCGAGTTCGTTGAAGGCGCCGAGCATCGTCGGCACCGGCATCGGCGTGTAGAACCACTGGACGGGCGTGGCGAACCGGTCACCGAGCGGTCCGTCGGCGTCCACGAGCTCGCGCAGCAGGGCGAGGGTCGCCACGTCACGCGTGTCCTGCGTCGCGCCGTCGCGTGACACGAGGTGCGGCACGACGCGATGGATGCCCGGCTGCGGCTCCGTGACGACGAGGTGCGAGCGCACCAGATCCTCGAGGACGACCGGTTCCTCGACGAAGAGCACCGGCGCGGTCGCGCTCATGCGCGAGAGGAGCTGCTGCGGACGCTGCCACACGAAGTCCCATCGCAGGTGGCTGTGCACGATGAAGGAACTGATCGAGCCGGCGCGCCCCGATGGGACGGTCGGTGCGGGCCTGACGCGCGGCGGGACCCCCGCGGCGATGGACTTCTTGTGTGAGTGCGGCATGCCATCGCCGGGGGGCAAGCAACGTGCCGATCCCCGGACACGTAGTGCACGAGTTCGCAACGCGGCACCACCGGGACATCGTGTCGCGACGCGCCTGTCCTGACCCTCGTCTCCGACCACCGACGCCCGTGTCACGATTCTCCCCGACGTCGCTCGCTCTCACGATCGTCACCGTCATCGCCGTCGAGCCGGTGGGTGCGCAGGGTACACGCGTGCCGACGTCGCCCGTTCCGGCCGCGTTCACCGATGCACGCTGGCAAGCGTTGTCGGCCGACGTGTCGGCGGGGCGCATGGAGGCCGACGTCCGGCGACTCGTCGGCTTCGGCACGCGCCACACCATGTCCGACACGGTGTCGGCGACGCGCGGCATCGGTGCCGCCCGCCGTTGGATCTCCGACGAGTTCACGCGGATCGCGAAGGCGTGCGGCGGCTGCCTCGAGGTGCGGTACGTGAGCGATGTCGTCAAGGCCGATCCGCGCACGCGCATCCGTGAGGACGTGAACGTCGTCAACGTGATCGCGATCCAGCGTGGCGCGACGGACCCGGGACGCTACGTCCTCCTGAGTGGCGACATCGACTCCCGCGTCACAGACGTGATGAACGCCACCGCCGACTCGCCGGGCGCGAACGACAACGCCAGCGGCATCGCGGCCATCCTCGAGGCCGCGCGGCTGCTCACGAAGCATCGCCCGGACGCGTCGATCGTCTACGCCGCGCTGTCGGGCGAGGAGCAGGGGCTCTTCGGCGGCGACATCGTCGCGCGCGCCGCCAAGGCCGAGGGCTGGCGGCTCGACGCGGTGATCAACAACGACATGATCGGCAACACGCGCGGCATCGACGGGGTGACCGAGAACACACGCGCCCGCGTCTTCGCACCGGGACTGCCGCCCAGCACGACGCCCGGCGAGCTGCGACGCATCCTGACCACGGGCGGCGAATTCGACACGCCGTCGCGCCAGCTCGCACGCTACATCAAGCGCGTCGCCGAGGCCTACTTCCCGAACCTGACGGTGGACATGATCTGGCGCCTCGATCGCTACGGGCGCGGCGGCCATCACTCGCCGTTCTTCAACCAGGGGTATCCGGCGGTGCGCCTGATGGAAGCGCACGAGGACTACACGAAGCAGCACCAGGACCTGCGCACCGAGAACGGCATCCGCTACGGCGACGTGATCGACGGCGTCGACTTCGCCTACGCCGCGCAGATGACGGCGCTCGACGCCGCGGTGCTCGGCTCGCTCGCCTTCGCACCGGCGGCGCCCGATTCGGTCGCGCTCCGTGGCGCCGTGCAACCCTCCACGACGATCCGCTGGAGCGCGGTGAAGGCGCCGGACCTCGCCGGCTACCGGGTCTACTGGCGCCGTCCCGAGGAGGCGACGTGGACGCGATCGCGGTGGGTCGGCACCGTCACCGAGGTCACGCTCACGAACGTCATCATCGACAACTACTTCTTCGGCGTCGCGGCGGTGGATCGCGACGGCAACGAGAGCATGGTCGCCTTCCCGCGCTGAGCGTGCGGGTCGCGGGACCTCAGGGTGCGGTGGGCGACGTCGGGAGATCGACGCGGAAGGTCGTCCCTTCGCTCACCGTGCTGCGCACGGTGAGCGTCATGCCCAGACGCGCGCAGGTCACGCGCGCAATCGCGAGGCCGAGCCCCGTCCCGCCGTAGCGACGTGAGGTGCCGCGCTCGGCCTGCTCGAACGGCGAGAAGATCGCCTCGAGACGATCCGCCGGTATCCCGATGCCCGTGTCCCGCACCTCGATCGCCACCGGGAGTCGTCCGTCGTCCACGACGACCACGGCCACCGCGCCGGCGTGCGTGAACTTGAGCGCGTTGCCGACAAGGTTCACGACGACCTGTGACAGGCGGACCGCGTCGGTGACGATCGGCGCGAGCCCGTCGCGCGCCTCGACGACGAGCGCCACGCCCGGCGCGCGGGGCTGCCCTTCGAGCCGCGCCACGACCTCGCGGACCAGGGCGACCACGTCGGTGCCCGCCAGCTCCGGCTCGTCGTGTCCCGCCTCGATGCGGGTGAGGTCGAGCAGCTGGTTGATCAGCGCGAGCAGATGGCGCCCGTTCGCCTCGACACGCGCGAGGAAGTCGCGTGCGCGCGCATCGCTCGCGACCGTCGGCGACTTGTGCAGGATGCGCGTGAAACCGATGATCGCGTTGAGCGGCGTGCGGAGTTCGTGACTCATCAGCGAGAGGAACTCCGACTTGGCCGCGTTCGCCGCGTCGGCCGCCCGCCGCGCATCGAGCAGCTCCTGCTCGAAGCGATGCCGCTGTCTCATCGGCAGCACGAGCCAGTCGATGACGACGCCCTCCGGCAGCGCGCGCCGCTCGGCGTTCGCCAGCACGGGGAGGGGGGCGCCATCGGCCCCCCGAAGCGTGAGGTGCAGCTCGTCACCCCGTCCGCTCCCCATCAGCAGGGGCAGCAGATGCGTCTGCAGGAGGATGCGCGTCGGGAGCGTGCACAGCACGTCGAACCGGCGACCGACGACCTGCGAGCGGGCGAGCCCCGTCCATGAGAGCAGCGTGGCGTTGATCGCCACCACGAGCCCGTCCTCCCGCACGCGCATGAAGCCGCCCGGTGCCGTGTCGAGCAGCGGATCGAGCGACGATTCATCCGCACGCGGCGGCGTCTCAGGATGCGGCAGCGTCACCGAGGAAATCGGAAAGCACCGCGATCACTTCGGTCGGATGACTCATGTGCGGACAGTGCCCCGTCGCCTGCAGGCGCACGAGCCGGCTTCCCGCGATGCGCTCGTGCACGTACGCACCCACGAAATCGGGCGCGATGAGGTCGTCCGTGCATTGCATGACGAGCGTCGGGACGCGCACCGCGGCGAGATGGCGGCGGTTGTCGCCGAGGAAGGTCGCGGTGGCGAACGCCCGCGCCATCACGGGATCGGTGGAGCAGAAGCTCTCGGCCAGCTCGCCGGCGAGTTCCGGTCGCTCGGCATTCGCCATCACCATCGGCGCCAGCGACGACGCCCAGCCGAGATAGTTGTGATCCATCGCGGCGAGCAGCCCGTGCACGTCGTCGGCCGCGAAACCACCGCGATAGTCGGGAAGCTCGTCGAGGTAGCGTGGAGACGGGCCGATCATCGCCAGCGCGGCGATGCGTTCGGGTGCGCGCGACGCCGCGAGCACTGCGACCATCGCGCTCACCGAGTGACCGACGACGATCGCGTCGCGCAGGTCGAGCGCGTCGAGCACCTCGACGAGGTCGGCCGCGTACCCGTCCAGCGAGGCGTAGCGCGTCGCGCTCCATGCCGCGGCATCGGAGCGGCCGGCCCCGACGTAGTCGAACAGAACGACCTTGTGCGTCGCCTCGAACGCAGGCGCGACGAAGCGCCACATGCGCTGGTCGCACCCGAAGCCGTGCGCGAAGACGAGCGGACGCGTGCCGCGGCCGGAGACGCGGACGTGGTTGCGGCGGACGATGTCGGGGGGCATCGGGATCCAGCGCGAATGTGACGCGACGCCGGATGCGTCGCGGTTCGCGAGCGCATCGCGCGATGCGCCGGGCTCACTCGCTGGAATATCGTCCACTTGATGCGCACTCGACAGCGGACGCGCCGACTGTCACGCGACGTTCAGGTGCGCGATGATGTGCGGACGACCGCCGTCATCCGGGCGTCGTTGCCGGCGACGACGATGCCGACGATCGCAGCCACGCGAACGCCTCGCTCACCAGCGCCGGGGGCAGTTCGTGCCCACCGTCGAACTCGCGGTACGTCACCGCACACCCGAGCCGCTCGAGCTGGGGCACGAGCCGACGGCTCGATCCGGCGAGCGGCACCACGGAATCATCGGTGCCGTGCGTCACGAAGCAGCGCGGCGCGCCGACGTGCTGCGCGAGGATCGCATGCCCCGGTGAAAAGGCGATCGCGTGCGTGATCAGGTCACCGTTGGCGAGCGCCAGCGAGAGCGCGTAGTTGGCGCCGTCGGAGAAGCCCGCCATCGCGAGCCGCGCGCGATCCACGGGCAACCGTCGCGCGACGAGATCGATCGCGACGTCGACGAAGGTGACGTCGGCGCCCCACCCGTCCACGAGGCGGTCCCACGTGCGATGGCGCGAGTCGGGGACGAGGAGCGCGACACCCGCCCGCTCGGCGTCTGTCTCGAGTGCCGGCAGGAGATCGCGCGCCGAGCGGCCGCCTTCATGGAAGCAGACGACGAGCGGCACGGGCGCATCGTGCACGGCAACGGTGGGGACGAAGAGCAAGCCGTCACGATCGCCCCCGAAACCGAGCGGCACGACACCGGGTGTGAACGGCGTGTGCCCCCTCGGTGCGGCGGGGCGCGTGGTGAGGCGCGCGAGGATCTCGTCCTCGGGATGGGCGCGCGCGCGCAGGATCGTCATGACGGCTCCGGTGCAGAGTGGATGCGTTCGTCCACCATGCCATGCACCATGCGGGCCGGACGCCCGCCGCCGGTCCGCGCGACGCCGCTCGCCGCGCGTCAGTCGAGCAGGTCGCGCACGGCATCGCCCACGCGCGCGAGTGCCATCTCGACGTCGGTCGTCGCCGATGCGAACGAGAAGCGGAGCCGCCCTTCACCGCGCGCACCGAAGGCGCGCCCATCGATCGCCGCCACGCCATGCACCTCGAGCAGCCGCGCGGCGAAGTCGGCCGACGTGAGTCCCCGTGGCGCGAGCAAGGCCGAGAAATCGGGGAAGACGTAGAACGCACCGGCCGGCGCCGCACAGGTCACGCCCGGAAGCGCGTGCAATCCCGCCACGAACCGGTCGCGCCGCGTGCGATAGGCCGCGACCTGCCGCGCGACATGCTCGTGCGGCCCCGTCAGCGCCGCGACACCGGCGCGCTGCACGAACGGCGGAACGCACGTGTGGCCGTTGATCGCGAGCGTCACCAGCCGCTCCATCCACGCGGACGGGGCGATGAGCCAGCCGAGCCGGTAGCCCGTCATCGCGTAGCTCTTGGAGACGCCGTCCACGAGCAGCGTCCGCTCGCGTGCACCGCCGCACGCGGCGATCGTCGGCGCACGTGCACCATCGTAGACGAGGCGCGAGTAGATGTCGTCGGTGACGAGCACCAGGTCGTGCGCGACCGCCGCGTCGGCGAGGCGGTCGAGCGCGGTGCGATCGAGAGCGCCGCCGGTCGGGTTGTTCGGCGAGTTGAGACAGATCGCGCGCGTGCGTGGCCCGATGCGCGCGAGGATGTCGTCCACGTCGGGCGCATTGGCGGCGTCGAGCGCGTAACCGATCGGCGTGCCACCGCAGAAGCGCGTCACGGACGCGTAGATCGGGAAGCCCGGATCCGGCACGAGCACTTCGTCGCCGGGACGCACCGTCGCGAGCATCGCGTAGAAGACGGCGGTCTTCGCACTCGGCGTCACCAGCACCTGCGAGGCATCGCAGTCGACCCCGCGGCTCCGCGCGTCGGCAGCGATCGCGTCACGCAACTCGGGAATCCCCGCCGACGCCACGTAGCGCGCATCCCCCGCCTCGAGCGCGCGCACCGCGGCCTGCACCACGTGCACCGGCGGATCGACGTCGGGGGCGCCGAGTTCGAGGTGGATGATGTGCCGCCCCTCGCGCTCGAGCGCCGTCGCGCGACGGAAGACGTCGAGGGCGCCTTCGCCGCCCAGCGCATGCATCGCCGGGGCGAGCGCGGGCGATGAGAGCACCGACGCGTGCTCGACCGCCTCAGACGAGCGCACGGATCCAGCCCCCGTCGACGGGAATCGACGCGCCGGTGGTGTAGCTCGCCTGCACGGAGCAGAGGAACGCGACCATCGCGCCGAACTCCCCGGGCGTGCCGAGGCGCCCCATCGGGATCTGGGACTCCCACCCGGCGAAGGCCTGCGCCACATCGATCCCCTTCTCGAGCGCGATGCGCGCCGCGAGTTCGTCCACGCGCTGTGTGCGGGTGTAGCCGGGCATCACGTTGTTGACCGTGATGCCGAATGGCGCGACTTCGTTGGCCAGGGTGCGCGCGAAGCCGGTGACGGCTGCACGTACCGCGTTGCTCAGGATCAGCCCGTCCACCGGCTGCTTGACCGCGATCGACGTCACGTTGACGATCCGCCCCCAGCGCCGCGCCTTCATGCCGGGCAGCACGCCACGCACGAGTCCCACGACACTGTGCAGATTCGTGCGCAGCGCGGCATCCCACGCCGCGTCGTCGTGCTGTTCGAACGGCCCGGCCGGTGGACCGCCGGCATTGGTGACGAGGATGTCTACGTGACCGTGCGCGCGCCTCGCTGCATCGAGCACCTCGCGCACCCCCACCTCGGTGGCGACGTCGGCGACGACCGCGGTCACCGACACGTCGTGCGTCTCGCGGATCGCGCGCGCGGTCTCGTCGAGTGCCTCGCGGCCGCGCGCGCAGAGCACGAGCGACGCTCCCTCCGCAGCCAGCGCCTCGGCCGTCGCGCGACCGAGCCCCTTGCTCGCCGCGGCCACCACCGCGACGCATCCGCGGATGCCGAGATCCATCGCTCAGCGCGGCCGGTGGAAGTAGCTGTCGGTGCCGTCGAGCCAGTCGGCACGCGGTGGACTGAAGACGTCCACGTCGAGCGTGTCCTCGAGTGCCACCGCCGAATGCGGCAGGTGCCCCGGGATGCGCAGCACCTCCCCCGCGCGTACCACCACGACCTCGTCCTGCGCCTCACCGAGCCGGAACTCGAGCGCCCCCTCGAGGATCCACGTGAGCTGCTCGTTGTGATGCGAGTGCTTGGGGACGACCGTTCCCTTCGTCAGGTACACCTGTGCGAGCATGAGATGCTCGCCGGTCACGAGACGGCGGCCGATCTCCGGCGTGACTTCCTCGCGCGGAATCTCGGCCCAGCGATGCAGCGTGGCGGAATCGGTCGGCGGCATGTGGCTCCTCTCGGTGGTGACGGTCCGACGGGAACGGCGTGAACGATCAGGCACCGCCGCCCGGACGCCCGCGCCCGCGACCACCGCGGCGGCGACGGCGCGGTGCACCGTCACGCGATGCACCATCCCGACTCGACGGCGCGGAGTCGGCGTACGGATCGTCGTCGCGGCGCACGGCCGGACGCGAGGGCTGCGCGGGACGCGGCGTCGCCGATGATGACGCCGATGCCGACGAGGCGCTCGCTCCACCGCCGCGTCGCGGCTGTGAAGCACCACCGCGCGACGGCGCCGCGCCACGTGACGGGCGCGCGCCGCCCTGCTGCCGCGCCTCCTCCGCCGCCGCCTTGCGCGCCAGCTTCTCGGCCGCGCGCTTGCGCTCTTCGGCCTTGCGGGCGCGGATCTCCTTGATGCGCTCGGCGAGCGGGATCTCGAGCGGCTGCGCGGGCTTCTGCGTGTAGTCGAAGTCGGGCACGGTCACGCGCGGCAACCGACGACCGATCGCCTTCTCGATCGCGCGCAGCTCGTTCTCCTCGTCCGGCGCCACGAACGTGAACGCCTCGCCGGTCGCTTCGGCGCGCCCCGTGCGCCCGACGCGATGGATGTAGTCCTCGGCCACCGCGGGCACGTCGAAGTTCACCACGTGGCCGAGTGCCTCGACGTCGATACCGCGCGCCGCGACGTCGGTCGCGACGAGCACGCGGTACGTGCCGTCCTTGAAGCCGTCGAGCGCCGCCTCGCGTCGTCCCTGCGAGCGGTTGCCGTGGATGCGCTCCGCCTTGATGCCGCGCTGCACGAGCAACTCGGTGAGCCGGTTCGCGCGATGCTTGGTGCGCGTGAAGACGAGCGCTTCGTCCATGTCACCGCGCTCGAGGATGCGGATGAGGAGCTCCGCCTTGAGCTCCTGCGCGACCGGATAGAGTGCCTGCGTGATCCCGCGTGCCGGCTGCGCCACGCGTTCCGTCTCGATCTTCACCGGCGAGTGGAGCAGTTCATCCGCGAGGCGCAGGATCGCCGACGGCATCGTCGCGCTGAAGAAGAGCGTCTGTCGCGGCGTCGGGAGCTGCTTGAGGATCCGCTTGATGTCCGGCAGGAAGCCCATGTCGAGCATCCGGTCGGCTTCGTCGAGCACGAGGTGCCGCACGCCGGCCAGCGACGCGTACGGCTGCTTGAGATGATCGAGCAGGCGACCCGGCGTCGCGATGATCACGTCCACCCCCTGCCGGAACGCGCGCTCCTGCGGCCCCATCCCGACGCCGCCGTACACCGAGGCGGCCGTGACCCCGGTGTGCGTCGCGAGCGAGTCCAGGTGCTCGAGGATCTGCGCCGCGAGCTCGCGTGTCGGCGTGACCACCAGCGCGCGCGTCGTGCCGCGGGGCTGATCGACCAGCTGATGCAGGATCGGCAGCAGGAAGGCGGCGGTCTTGCCGCTCCCCGTCGCCGCGCAGCCGAGGATGTCCTTGCCCTCGAGCGCGGGCGGGATCGCCTGCTGCTGGATCTGGGTCGGATGCAGGAAGCCGAGCTCCTGCAACGCACGCAGCAGGCCGGGGTGGAGCGGAAGCGACTTGAAGAGCACGCGGAATCGGGTGGAAGTGGTGCAATCTCGCCCCGCCCGACGCAAAGTGCGAATCACGGAGCGTGTGTCACGCCGGCGCCGGCGCCGTGGCCATCGGCGCTCAGAGCACGTCGCTCACCGGATGTGTGTCGCCGTCGGCGAAGCGTGCGAGACGCAGCGGGTGGATGTCGAGCGTCGTCGCGGCGCCGTCCACGATCAGCTCCGATGCGAGTCGCCCGAGTGCCGGCGAGTGCATCACGCCGTGTCCCGACGAACCGTTCACGAGCACGAAGTTCGCGCAGCCGGGCGCGCGATCGAGGATCGCGGTCTTGTCGGGCGACATCTCGTAGAGCCCCGTCCAGTGTGCCGCGTCGTCGAGCGCGGCGTCGCGCAGCGCGGGAACGCGCGCACGCGCCATCGCCCACGTCGTCTCGACCCACGGCCGGTGGAGCGACAGGTCGGTCGGATGCGCGCCCGGCGTCGCGACCGGCCAGTTGAGCAGGGCGCGCCCGTCCCGCACACGCAGGTGGAAGCCGTCCTTCGTCCAGATCGTCATCGGAAAGCCGTCGTCGAGCGTCGCGAGCGGCGATGTGACCGCGATCTGCCGGCGTGCGGGCGTCACGGGGAGCGCGACGTCGGCCATCGCCGCGAGCGGTGCGGCCCACGCCCCCGCGGCGTTCACGACCCAGTCGGTCGCGATGCGCCGCGCGCCGCACGCGACGTGGGTGATGCGTCCGTCGGTGCCACGCACGAGCGCCGTCGCCGACGTGTGCCACAGGAAGCGCACGCCCAGCCGTTCCGCGCCCTCACGGAAGCCGCGCAGGATCTCGAGCGGACGGATGGTGCCGTCGCTCGGGCACCAGGCCGCGCCCACCGCGCCATCGAGCAGGACGTGCGGGTTGACGCGCGCCGCCTCGTCCGCGTCGAGCATGCGCGCCTCGGTCACGCCCTCGTCGTGCTGCATCCGTTGCGTGCGCGCGAGGGCGTCGAACGTGGCGTGATCGTGTGCGAGGAAGAGGTAGCCGACCGGCCGATAGCCGGGATCGACGCCTGTCTCCGCCGCGAATCGGCGCAGCGCCGAGCGGCCGAGCAGCGACAGGCGCACGTTGATGGCCGAGGCGTACTGCGCGCGGTAGCCGCCCGTCGCCCGTGCGGTGCTGCCGTCGCCGGTGCCGGGTGCCGCGGCACGGTCGAGCACGACCACGTCGGTGCAGCCGCGTCGCGCGAGATGCCACGCGACGGATGCGCCGATGACGCCGCCACCGACGACGACCACGCTCGTGCGGGTGGGCAGCTCGCTCACGGTGATCGCCATCCGTTCGTCGTGACGGGTTCTGTACGGGCCGGCTGTCATGCAATCGACAGGTGCGACGTCATGTCGTCGAACGAGCGTGGCGTGCCGTTCGTTGAACGATACTGTTCGCCCATGAGCCCGTGCGGCAGCATGCCGCCGCGGGTCCGACCGTCGTTCACCTCCCGGACGGATGCTCGACACCGACTTCCTCCGCACGGCCGTCATCCTCACGCACGTCGCCGCCGCCCTGCTGCTCGCCGGCGCGTACGTGCTCATGGCGCGCGTCTATCCGCAGCAGTACCTCCGCTGGTGGGCGCTCGCGTGGGCCGGCGAGGCGACGTACTCGCTCAGCGCGACGCTCGGCTTCGCGCTGCGCGGCATCCCCGGCATGCTGCCGGCGAGTCTCGCCTTCACCGCACTCGGCCAGTGGGGTGCCTACGTCGCGTCGTCGTTGATCGTGCTGGGCGCGTGGGCGATCTGGAGCGGACGCGTGGACCTCTCGCACCTCGCGCGTCGGCTGATCGTCGCGTCGCTCGTGCTGGGGGTGCTCGCGACGTTCGCCGTGCCGCTCACAGGTGCCGACGCGACGGAGCTGCGATTCGTCGCGCGCGTCGCCGTCCCGCGCGCGGTGTCGATGGCGGCGCTGCTGGTCGCCGCATGGTACGTGCGCCGCGTCGCCACCGAGACACGTCTCTCCGGCTATCGCTGGGCGTGGCGGGCACTCGTCGGCTTCGCGTTCTTCCGGGCGCAGTACGTGTTCGTGGGCATCGTGGGCACGCGCGAGATCGGGAGCGGTGCCGCGTCGGCCTGGTTCGCGCTCCTGCCGCTCTTCGAGACGCTGGCGATTGCCGCCATCGGCATCACCACCGCACTCGCGCTCGTCGAGGACGAGGCGCGCTCGGCCCGCGTCGCCGCCGAGCAGCGCATGGAGGCGGAGCGGCTCGCGGGGCGCTCGGTGGCGAGTCTCGTCTCGGCGCTGTCGGCGATCCCCGACCAGGTGGTGGTGATCGACAGCGACGGACGCCTGCGCGCGTGGAATGCCGCCTTCGAGGAGTTCCTGCGTCGCAATGCGATCGGGACCGCCATCGACGGGACACCCTTCCTCGAGCTCCTGCCGCCCGAACGCGTGGCCGACTGGGACTCGCAACTCCCCGAACTGCTCGGGGGACGCCAGCTCGCCTTCGAATCGAGCTACACACCGCCAGGTGCCGACGCGCCCGCCCACTTCGACGTCAGCGCGCGGCCCATCCGCGAAGGCACCGCGCTCGTCGGTGCGGTCGTCGTCTGCCGCGACGTCACCGCCCGCCGTGCCCTCGAGGCGCGCCTGCAGCAGACGCAGCGGCTCGACACGGTCGGTCGCCTCGCCGGCGGCATCGCGCACGACTTCAACAACCTGCTCACCGCGATCCTCGGCAGCGTGAGCATGGCGCGCGAGACCATCCCGCCCGGCCACGAGGCACAGTCCGACCTGGGCGACGTGCAGCTCGCCGCCGAACGCGCCGCACAGCTCACACGCCAGCTGCTCGCCTTCGCACGCCGCCATCCGGTGACACAGGAGGCCATCGATCTCAACGAGCGCGTGAACCTGATGGAGCGGATGCTCTCGCGACTCGTGGGACCGAGCGTGCAGCTGCGCACGCGCCTCGCCGAAGGGCTGTGGGCCGTGCGGGCCGACCCGTCGCAGCTCGAGCAGGTTATCGTCAACCTCGTCGTCAATGCCCGCGACGCGATGCCGGGCGGCGGCTCGCTCTCGATCCGTACCGAGAATCGCCGCATCGAGGACGACGACCAGCCGTCGTTCTTCCCGCGCGCCGTCCCGCCCGGTGACTACGTCGAGATCATCGTGCGTGACTCGGGCATCGGCATGGACGCCGCCACGCTCGCGCACGCCTTCGAGCCCTTCTTCACCACCAAGCCCGTCGGGCAGGGGACTGGGCTCGGGTTGGCGATGTGCTACGGGATCATCCGCCAGCAGAACGGCGTGATCTGGATCGAGTCGGAGCCCGGTCGCGGCAGCACCGTGCACATCATGTTCCCGCGGTGGCACGGCGACGTCGAAGCGCGCGTCGAGCCGGTGGTGCTCGCGCCGACGCCGGCCCGCGCCGGCCACGAGACGATCCTCGTCGTCGAGGACGAACCGCAGGTGCGCGCCGTCGCCAGCCGCACCCTCCGCAGTGCGGGCTACCGCGTCCTCGAAGCGACCAACGGACGCGACGGGCTGCAGGTGGCACGTCGCGAACGCGAGACGATCGACCTCGTGCTCACCGACATTGTCATGCCCGAGATGGGCGGGCGCGAGATGGTGGAGCTCGTGCGCCAGTTCATCCCGCGGACCGCCGTGCTCTACATGTCGGGATTCACGGCCGGTGGCTTCCCCGTGAGCGACGAAGAGCGCGAGTCGCGTCACTTCCTGCAGAAGCCCTTCACGCCGATCCTGCTGCTCGAGAAGATTCGCCAGTCGCTCGACGATCGCGCGATCACGAGTGAACGCGCGGCCCCGGTCAGCGCGCAGCAGGCCTGACGACCCGCGGCGTCGCGCGCCGCGCCCGGGCGTCGTGCGCTCGGCGCCGATCATCACATTCCGCTCCACTCGACATGTCGTTCCTCGGTCGTCTCGCCGCCGTCGCGCTGCTCTCGTCGTCCGCGCTCGCCGCACAGCCCGGCGCCCGTGCGTGGGCTGCCGCCGGCACGCAGGGCGACGCGCTGTTCTCCCCGTTCCGCTTCGCCGCCGGCGGCTCGCTGGACACGCTGCGGCTCCACTACACCACGCTCGGCACGCCGCGACGCGACGCCGCCGGCGTCGTCACCAACGCGGTGCTCGTGTTGCACGGCACCGGCGGCACGGGACGCGGCTTCCTCACGCCGTGGTTCGCCGGCGAACTGTTCGGCCCGGGCCAGCTCCTCGACAGCACGTCGTACTACGTCATCCTCCCCGACGGCATCGGGCACGGCCGGTCGAGCAAGCCGAGCGACGGGCTGCGGGCGCGCTTCCCGCGGTACGGATACCGCGACATGGTCGCCGCGCAGGAGCGGTTGCTCCGCGAACATCTGGGCGTCACGCGGCTCCGGCTCATCGTCGGCACGAGCATGGGGTGCATGCACGCCTTCACGTGGGGCCACACCTTCCCCACCTTCGCCGACGGGCTGGTGCCGCTCGCGTGCCTGCCGACGCAGATCGCCGGGCGCAACCGGATGCTCCGCACGATGGCGATGGATGCGATCCGCACCGATCCCGAGTGGCGGAACGGCGACTACGCCGCGCAGCCGCGCGGCCTGCGCACCGCCGTCGGCGTGCTGTTCGTGATGAGCAGCGCGCCGCTCGTGCAGCAGGCGCAGGCCCCCACGCAACACACGGCCGACAGCACCATCCACGCATTCATCGACGGCCGGATGCGCAGCACCGATGCCAACGATTTCCTCTACCAGTTCGACGCCAGCTCGGACTACGATCCCTCGCCATTCCTCGAGCGGATCACGGCACCGGTGCTGCACATCAACAGCGCCGACGATCTCATCAACCCGCCCGAACTGGGGATCGCGGAGCGGCTCGTGACGCGCATGCCGCGCGCGACGTTCGTGAACCTCCCCATCGGCCCGCGCACGCGCGGACACGGGACGCACTCGGTCCCGGCGCTCTGGCGCGACACGCTCCGCGCCTTCATGGCGACGCTCCCGCCGCGCTGACCTCGGCCGCGAGTCGGCGCACGACGGATCGGCAGGGGAGGGCGGCGCGACGGCACGCGACCGATCATCTTCCGGCGTCCTCCACCCGGTCGCCTCGACGTCGTCATGAAGTTCATCCTCCGTCTGCTCGCCACCGCCGCCTCGCTCTGGGTCGCCACCCGCATCGTCGGCGGCATCCGCTACACGGCGCCCGACTGGTTGCCGCTCATCGGCGTCGCGTTCGTCTTCGGCGCGGTCAACGTGATCGTCAAGCCGATCGTGCGGCTGCTCGCGCTGCCGGTGACGCTGCTCACGCTCGGGCTCTTCCTGTTCGTGATCAACGGGCTGATGCTCTGGCTCACGTCCGCGGTGAGCGGTCGGCTCGGGCTCGGCTTCCACGTGGACGGCCTCGTCCCCGCAATGCTCGGCGCGATCGTCGTCGGCATCACGAGCTGGGTGATCGGGCTGCTGATCCCCGACGGCGACGACGACTGAGTCGTGCCACCGCGTCGCGCATGACGGCCGGCGTCGCGCTCCTCGAGACGGTCGGCCTGCGTGTCCGGTATGCCGGCGGCGAGCAGGCGCTCGACGATGTCTCGTTCGCGGTCACGCCGGGGCTGACCGGGCTGCTCGGCCCCAACGGCGCCGGCAAGAGCACGCTGCTGCGCATCCTCGCCACGCTGCAACGCCCCGACGCGGGCACCGTGCGCATCACGGGCATCGACGCCCTCGCCGATCCGGATGCCGCACGCGCCCGGATCGGCTATCTCCCGCAGGAGTTCGGCTTTCCGCCGGCACTCACGCCGTTCGAACTCGTCGCCCACTTCGCGCTGCTCAAGGGGATGGCCGATGTGCGCACGCGTCGGGAGACCGTCGAGGCGCTGCTGCACCGCGTCAATCTCTGGCCGGTCCGCGATCGCGCGGTGCGCGCGCTGAGTGGTGGCATGCGTCAGCGGCTCGGCGTCGCCGTCGCCCTCGTGGGCGCGCCCCCGGTGCTCCTCGTGGACGAACCCACCGTCGCGCTCGACCCGGTGGAGCGGCATCGCCTGCACGACCTCATCGTCGAGTTGGCCGCGGAGCGCGCGGTGCTCTTCAGCACGCACCTCGTCGCCGACGTCGAGGCGCTCTGCCGCGACGTGCTCGTGCTCCATCGCGGACGCATCGTGCGCCGCGGTGCCCCCGACGCACTCGTCGCGACGCTCGCCGGCCGCACGTGGCGTGCGCGCGTGCCGCACGCGATCGCGCCATCCGTGCGTGTGACGCAGCGCGTGATCCGCGACCGGCTCGTGGGCGGTGACGTCGAGCTGACCGTCGTGGCCGAGCACGCGCCGACGGCGGCCTTCGTCGCCACGGTACCCACGCTCGACGACGTCTTCGCCGAGGCGATCGCCGAGTGATGGCGCGCGCACGCGCGGTCGCCGCGCTCGAGCTCACGGTGCAGCGACGCGACCCGCTCACCGCACTCTATCCGCTCGTGCTCGGCCTCCTCGCGTTCGCCTATGCGTCGGGTGGCCCCGTCGAGCTGGTGCCGTCGCGCGGCGTCGTGCCGCGCACCGCGCCGTGGGCGCTCGCACTCGCGTGCACGGGGCTCGTCGCCTTCGGGCAGGTGATCACGACGATGGTGGCCGCCACCGTCGTGTTGCGTGATCGCGCCGTCCGCATGGATGCATTGCTCGCCACCGGCGCGCTGCGGCGCAGCGAGTATCTCGCCGGCAAACTCGCGGCCTCCGTGCTGGTGCTCGCGGTCGTCTATGCCGCCATCCCGCTCGGTCTCTGGCTCGGCATCGCCGCCGATCGTGGCCTCGCACAGGCGCTCGCCGCCGAGACCATCGCTGCCGTCCTGCGCCCGTTCGTCGCGGTGGTGCTGCCGGTGATGATCGGCGTCGGCGCACTGCAGTTCGCCGCGGGTGCGCTGGCCGGGCGACTCTGGTTCATCGTCGGGCAGGGACTCGTGCTGCTCTGGCTCTGGAGCGCGACGCTCGACGCGGCCCGTGGTGCCACGCGCGGACTGGCGACGTGGCTCGATCCGTTCGCGAGCGCGCCGCTCGTCGCGAGTACGCGCGCGTGGCCCGATGCGCTCCGCGCCGTCGCCGCGATGCCGCTCGATCAGGCATGGCTCGCGAATCGCGCGCTCTGGCTCGCGCTCGCCGTCGGCGCGGTCGCGCTGACGTTCGCACGCGCGGCGATCGTCGCGCCGCCCGCGGCCGCCAGCGACCGAGGATCGCGTGCCCGTTCGGACGATGCGACCGGGACGGCGCCGGCCGCTCGCGACGATGCGTGGCGTCGCACCGTGCGTGCACCGCTCACGACGCTCGCCACCGCACGCGCCGTCGCCGCGTACGTCGCGCGCTGGATGCTGCGTGACGCGGGCTGGCGCGTGCTCGCCGTGCTCGGTGCGCTGAACGTCGCGGTGCAGGTGCGACGCGCCGTCGCGCCGGACGCGACACCGGCGCTCGCGGCCGCACAGGCACTCGCGGCCATGCACACGCACGCGCGGCTGTTCTTCATCCTGCTCGCGACGATCTACGCCGGTGAACTCGTCTGGCGTGAACGCGAACAACGCACCGCGCCGCTGCTGGACGCGCTCCCCGTCGGCACACGCGCCGTGGCGCTCGGCGGCGTCGGCGGCGTCGTGGTCGCGCAGTGCGTGCTCGTCGGAGGCATCGCCACCGTCGCCTGGCTCGTGGCCGCCGCGTGCGCGGGGCGCGCACCGGTCGTGACCGAGTATGCGTCGTGGACCGCGGGCTGGATCCTCGCGCCCTTCGTCACGTGGCTGCTCTGCACGTGGGTCGTGCACGTGCTCGTGCAGCACAAGGTGATCGCACATCTGCTGTGCATCGCCGCGTGGGTCGTGGCCGTCACCGTCGACGCGCGCATGCAGGACGCCGCGTGGTGGCGCGCGCTCGCGTGGCCGGTCGTGGATGCGACATCGTTCGCGCGCGGCGACGCGCCGTGGGCCCAAGTGCTCGGCACCATCGGCCGCTGGTTCGGCGCGACGCTCGCGGGGACGCTGCTCGTGTCCGGCGCCGTGGGGCGCGGCGTCGGGCGCGGGCGCCGTTCGTGAGCGTCGCGTGGGGAAGGAGAGAGTCCGTTCGCCCCGCCGGTGCCACGCACGCGTGACCGGGATCCGGTCGTTCCCGAGGCGGACGAGGCCGTCGTGACCGAATGCGGTGGGTTTGCGCGGAGGGGGGGGACGAGGTAACCGTTCCCCCCAGGCAGCGACGGTGCCGCCCGACGGGCCGGGTGTCGGACACGACCCTCGAACCGCTTGGCCCGTCCCGACGTGGTCCCGGATCGCTAACGAACGCCCCCACTTGTACTTCGGTGCCTCGCTCGCACCGCGGGAGTTCGTCGCACGGGTGGCGGAATCGCCACCGGGTGGCGATGATTGGGGGCGAAATTCGCACTTTGCTCGCACTCACCCTGTTTGGAGGTGGCATGACGCTCTCTGTTCGCCTGCGCTCGGCGGGCTCGCTTGTCGCGCTTGCGATCAGCGCCGCGCCGCTCGTCGCGCAGCAGCCGCAGGCCGGTACCGTCGAGGTCAACGCCGGCGTGCGCGTGTCGGACGTCGGGATCCGCAACTTCTCGTCGGTGACGTCGCCCACAGGCCTGCTCGGGGTCTTCCTCACGCCCCGCATTTCGATCGAGGGTGAAATCTCCTCGGCGAATGGCCGCCTCAGCGACGCCCAGCGCGGGCAGCGGACGCTCTCGTCCTACACGCCGATCCACCTGCGCGGCGTGTACAACTGGCCGGTGACCGACAACGTCACGCTGCTCCTCGGCGTCGGCGCGGTCCGCAACGAACACCGCTGGACCGTCCCCCAGAACCCGACCAACCCGACGAGCCCCGTCTTCCCCGGCACGACGCTGCAGGTCGGCTCGCGCCAGTCGGCGAGCGAGTTCAGCTGGGCGACCATGGTCGGCGCGCGCCTCGGCCTCACCGACAACGTCGCCTTCCGCGCCGCGGTCACCGTGGACGGCTCGGGCCTCGACGAGTCGGATATCCCGTACCTCCTCGTCGACAAGCGCAACTACAACATCGGCGGCCAGTTCGGCGTCTCGTACCTCTTCAACACGAAGCCGCGCGACGCCGACGGCGACGGGGTGCGTGATCCGGCCGACAAGTGCCCGAACACGCCGGCGGGCGTGAAGGTCAACGCCGACGGCTGCCCGATCGACACCGACATGGACGGCGTCGCGGACTACCTCGACAAGTGCGCCAACACCCCCCGCGGTGTCTCGGTGGATGCGTCGGGTTGCCCGGTGGACAGCGACCGTGACGGCGTCGCGGACTACCTCGACAAGTGCCCGAACACCCCGGCCGGCACGCGTGTCAACGCCGAAGGCTGCCCGCTCGACAGCGACGGCGACGGCGTCACCGACGACCGCGACCGCTGCCCGAACACGCCCCGCGGCGACGCGGTCGATGCCAACGGCTGCTCGCTGCCGAAGGACGCGGACAACGACGGCGTGACCGACGACAAGGATCGCTGCCCGAACACGCCGGCCGGCTCCAAGGTCGACGCGAACGGCTGCACCGTGGTCATCGAGGGTGGTCGCCTCGTGCTGCAGGGTGTGAACTTCGCGACCGGTTCGTCGCGCCTCACCCCGGGCTCGCTCCCGACCCTCAAGCGCGTCGCCGATCAGATCAAGACGGCGCTGCAGGGCCAGTCGAACATCCGACTCGAGATCGGTGGTCACACCGACAACACGGGCCGCGCCGCGACGAACACGCGCCTCTCGGCCGCCCGCGCCAACTCGGTCCGCGCCTACCTCGTGAAGCTCGGCATCCCCGCCGACATCATCACGGCGAAGGGCTACGGCTCCTCGGAGCCGACGGCCGACAACAGCAGCCGTCAGGGTCGTGCGCTGAACCGCCGCGTGGAGATCAAGCAGCTCCCGTAAGGGACCGCCCTCCCCGAGGCCACGACGGGCCGCCTCCGACTCCGGTCGGAGGCGGCCCGTCCGCCTTTCCACCCACTCGACGGACGCGACGGGCGCGACGGGCGCGACGGGCGCGACGAACTGCGACAGCCTTCAACGCGACGGGCGCGACGGCGCGACGGGCTCGGCGCGCTGATCGCGCCTCTGCGCGGCAGCCAGATGTACGGCAACAACTCGGAACGGCAGGAACGGCAGGAAGGGCAGGAACGGCAGGAAAACCAGGCCCTTGGAAGCTCGTGGCGGGCGCGCGAGCCGTCGCTCGCCGCGAACCCAAGAAAAATCCTTGGATGGGTCCCGTGTGCACGACGGCTCGCGGCGCGCGTGGCTGCTCCCGCCGTCCTGCTCTTCCTGGGGTTCCTGCCGTTCCGAGTTGTTGCCGTTGATCTGCCTGCCGAGCCGACGTTGCGATGAGCGCGCAGAGCCCCGTCGCGCCGTCGCGCTCGTCGCGTTCAGGTCTTCGTCTGTTCGTCGCGTCCGCCGCGTTCGTCGCGTCCGTCGCGTCCGTCGCGTTCGCCGCGCCCGCCGCGCCCGTCGCGTGGGATCAGCGGCGTCCGCGGCGGGCGGACGCGAGGCGGGCGCGGGCGGCGTCGGCGATGGCGAGGACGGCGGGGTGGCGGATACGGCGTTCGGTGCTGACGGCCCAGAACCGTTCGCGGACGCCGCGCAGCTTGCCGATCGCGCGGACGTCGAAGGTCCGTTCGATCTCCTCGGCCACGACCGAGGGCGCGCAGAAGGCGCCGGCGCCGTCGTGCCCGAGGAGCTGCAGCAAGGCCATGTCGTCCACTTCGGCGACCACGTCGGGGTCGATCGCGTTGGCTTGGAGCCACCCGTCCACGTGGCGCCGCAACGGTGATCCGTCGGCGGGGAGGAGCATCGGTGCCCGGTCGAGCGACCGCGGGAAGCCGCTCGCGAGCACGGCAGCCAGTTGGGATGCCGCGAAGACGCTGATCGAACTCTCGCCGAGCAGGTGGTTGTACGCGCGTACCCTCGACCCCGGCGGCATCGGCGCGTCGGCGATCACCAGGTCCACGGCGTCGGCGGCCAGCTCGGCGACCAGGCGTGCCGAGGGGCCCGTGCGGACCGTCACCCGCCAGAGCGGGCCGAGGGCGAGCGCGGGTTGCAGGAGTCGTGTCGCGGTGACCTTGGGCAGCGACTCGGCGACGCCGATCGTGAAGCGCAGCGGGCGCCCGTCGATGCGCGTGCGCGCCGCGCTCACGAGATCGCGGCCGAGCGAGAAGATCTCGTCGGCGTACCGCAGCACGACGTGCCCCTGTTCGGTGAGTGCGAGCGATCGCCCGCGACGCACGGTGAGCTGCACGCCGAGCGCGCGTTCGAGCGCCTTTAGCTGCTCGGAAACCGTCGCCTGCGCGACGCCGAGGCGCGCCACGGCGCCCGCCACCGACCCCTCGTGCGCGACCGCCCAGAAGTAGTGTAGGTGGTGGTAGTTGAGCGGGGGCGCATCGGCGCCGCGATCGGTGGCCGTCATGGGTTACAACATCGGAAAAACCGATCGGTTTGACCAGTCCATCGGGCGCGGACACTCTGTGCACGTCGTCTTCCGGGCGCATCCCGCCCATCGCTCCCGTCCTCGTCGAGAAACCCGCCCATGTGCCAGTCGTCGGTCGCCCCGTTCCCCGTCACCACTCCCGCCGACACCAGCCGCCGCGGCTTCCTCGTGCGCGGTGCCACCGCGGCCGCCGCGGCCGTCGCCGGTGCCGCGCTGCTCCCGCGCCCGCTCGAGGCGGCGGAACTCACGTCGGCCGAGTGGGACGCCGTGTACCGCGAGCCCGCCACGCCGGCCGAAGCGCTCAGGATGCTCGAGGACGGCAACCGTCGCTTCATCGCGGGCCGTCCGATCGCGCCGCACCGCGACATGGCGCGCCTCAAGGCGATCGCGCCCAAGCAGGCGCCCTTCGCGGCCTTTCTCGGCTGCGCCGACTCGCGCGTGCCGATCGAGATCGTCTTCGACCAGGGCTTCGGCGACGTCTTCGTCTCGCGCATCGCGGGCAACATCGCCGTCGCGGAGCAGATCGCCTCGCTCGAGTTCGGGACCGCGGTGCTCGGCGCCAAGGTGCTCTACGTCCTCGGCCACTCCGCGTGCGGTGCCGTGTCCGCGACGATGAGCGGCGCCGAGGTGCCGGGCCAGATCTCCGCACTGTACTTCCACATCCGGCCCGCGACGCGCAATGCCGGCGGCAACATCGACGTCGCGATCGCGAACAACGTGCGTGAACAGGCGCTCCGTCTCCGCGATGGATCGACGGTGATCAGCAAGCTGGTACGCGAGGGCAAGCTCATCGTCGCCGGCGGGGTCTACGACCTCAACACCGGTGCCGTGACGCCCGTGCCGCTCACCACGACCTGATCACCGGCGGGGCGTGCCCTCCCCGGCACGCCCCGCGCGCGTCGCGGCACCCGCACGCTCTCGCACGCGTTCGCCGCTCGACTCCTCTCCCGCCCTCATGATCGACCACATCGTGGACTCCGGAGCGCGCACGTGAACGACGTCCTGCGCGCCAACCTGCTCTCGCCGATCGCGCTCTCCTTCCTGCTCGGCATCATCGCCAAGGTGATCCGCAGCGAGTTCTCGCTGCCGAAGGACATCTACGCCGGCATCTCGATCTACCTCCTGTGGGCGCTCGGCCTGCAGGGTGGCGTCGAACTCGCGCACGCGAGCTTCGGCAGCATCGCCGCCCCCGCGGGCGTCACGCTGCTCATCGGCTGCATCACACCGCTGACCGCGTTCGGCATCCTGCGCTACCTCGGCAAGTTCAGCGACGCCGATGCGGCCGGTGTCGCCGCGCACTACGGCTCGGTGTCGGCGGTGACCTTCATCGCCGCGCAGACCTTCGTGAAGGCGGTGGGCGCGGAACCCGAGGGCTTCATGCCGACGCTGCTGACGCTCCTCGAGAGCCCCGGCATCCACATCGCACTGGCGATCGGCGCGATCCGCACCGGTGGGCAGGGGCGCCCGACGTCGGAAGTGCTGCACGAAGTGCTGACGGCGCGCACGATGGTGCTGCTCGTCGGTGGCCTGATCGTCGGCTACCTGATCGGCGAGAAGAACTGGCTCGTGATCGAGCCCTTCTTCAACACCAAGGGCGCGGTGTTCCGCGGCGCGCTCACGATCTTCATGCTCGAGATGGGACTGCTCGCCGGCTCGCGCCTCGGAGATCTCAAGCGCGTCGGCCCCTTCCTGCTCGGCTTCGGCATCGCGATGCCGATCATCCACGGGGTGCTCGGTGCGTGGCTCGGCTCGCTCGCCGGGCTGTCGATCGGCGGTGCGACGGTCCTCGCCGCGATGGCGTCGAGTGCCAGCTACATCGCGGCGCCGCCGGCGGTCCGCGTGACGCTCCCCGACGCGAATCCGACCTACTACCTCACGGCCTCGCTCGCGATCACGTTCCCGTTCAACATCCTGGCCGGGATCCCGCTCTACTACCAGGTCGCGTCGTTCCTCCACCGCTGATCATGCTCACGACTCCGCTCAAGATGGTCGTCATCGTGGCCGAGCCGGTGCTCGAGTCGCGCCTCGTCGCCGATCTCCGCCAGCTCGGGGCGCGCGGCTTCTCCGTGGTCGAGGGCCGCGGCGAAGGCACCCGCCACACGCACGCCACCGAAGAAGGCGAGAACGTCCGCATCGAGACGATCGTCCCCGCCACCGTCGCCGACCGCATCATGGAGCACGTGTCGGCGACGTACTTCGACAACTACTCCTTCATCGCCTACGTGACCGACGTCGCCGTCGCACGCGGGACGAAGTACATGTGAAGTGTCGGTGCTGCGCTCCGTGGCTTGCTGACTGCTGACTGCACCTGCAGACCGCGGAGAAGCGGAGGAGCGCGAGGGAACGCGGAGAACCGACTTTTGGAACTGCGGTCTCCGTCCTCCGGTCCTCTCCGTTCCTCGGATTTTCCAAGTCTGTTCAAGATTCTGAACAGACAAGGAACTTCGGAGAAACGGAGGGGACCGGAGGACGGAGACGACTTTTTCAAAGTCGGTTCTCCGCGTCCCTTCGCGCGCCCCCGCTTCTCCGCGGTCGGCAGTGCACGGTTCCTCCGTTCCTCCGATTTTCCATGTCAGTTCAGGATCTCGAACTGACGATGAACTTCGGAGAAACGGAGGGGACCGGAGGACGGAGACTGCTGTTTCCTAAGTCGGTTCTCCGCGTCCCTTCGCGCGCCCCCGCATCTCCGCGGTCGGCAGTACGCAGTCGTCGTTGTGCGGTCGTGAGGACGCGGAGCTTGCCACCACGCACCTCACCGCACGGCGACGGTGCGGCGGTCGAGGGCGTCGCGGACGGAGCGTGCGAGCAGTTCGACGGTGACGGGCTTGGGGAGGAGCGCGGCGGCGCCGAGGGATTGTGCACGGTCCGGGGTCATGCTCGCGCTGAAGCCGGTGCAGAGGAGCACGGGGAGCGTCGGGTGCGCGGCGTGCGTGATCGCGAGCAGCTGTTCACCCGACAGGCGCGGCATCGTCATGTCGCACAGCACGAGATCGGCCGCCGCATCGGGGCCACCGAGGCGTACGGCGGCGAGCTCCGGGTCGTGGAGCACGTCCACGTCGTAGCCGAGACGTTCGAGCGCCTGCGCGAGGAAGCGTGCGACCGTGGGCTCGTCGTCCACGACGAGGATCCGCTCCCCACCACCACGCAGGACGGAGGACACCGGGGGGGCGTCGCCGGCGGGCGCCGCGGCACCGTCGGCGGGGAGGTCGATGGTCATCGTCGTGCCATGCCCCTGGTCCGATTGCAGCGTGATCGTGCCGCGGAGCGCGCTCACGATGCCGTGCACCATCGCGAGCCCCATCCCCGAGCCCTCTCCCGGTGGCTTGGTGGTGTAGAACGGATCGAAGGCGCGTTCACGCACCTCGCGCGGCATCCCCGTGCCGGTGTCGCGCACCACGAGCCGCACCGGCGCCGTCGGCGACGTGCCTGCGCGGCACACCTGCACGTCGAGCGTCCCGCCGGTGTCGCGCATGGCGTAGATCGCGTTGCTGCACAGGTTCACGACGACCTGGTGCAGCTCCAGCGGGTCGCCGAGGACCGTCGGCATGGCGGCGTCCGCATCCACGCGCACATCGACACCACGCGGGAGCGTCGGGCGGAGCAGGCGAACCGCCTCCTCCACGATCGCGCCGAGTGCGACCGGCTGCCGCTCCTGCCGCCCGCTGCGGCTGAAGGCGAGGATGCGCTGCACGAGCTGTCGGCCGCGCCCCGCGGCGACGAGCACTTCCTGCACGTCCTCGCGCACGCGTGTGTCGTGCGCCTCCATGAGCACGAGCTCCGCGTAGCCCATGATGCTCGCGAGGATGTTGTTGAAGTCGTGCGCGATCCCGCCGGCGAGCGTGCCGACCGCCTCCATCTTCATGCGCTGCCGTCGTTCGTCCTCGAGACGCCGGCGCTCGGTGACGTCGGCGCTGAGTGCCATGCCGCCGCGCACCGTCCCGTCCGGATCGCGGATCGGCACGACGCGCATCTCGAAGATGCGGTCGACGGCCTGCAGCTCGTACTGCTGCTCCTCGCCGGCGAGCGCCGCCGCCGCGTGCACCCGTGCCTTGGTCGCGGCCGCGGGGTCGAGCAGGACGCCGACTTCCTGCCCCGCGAGATCGCCGGGCGCGAGCCCCATCGCTCGCAGCGACTGGCCATCGGCGAGCGTGATGCGGAGCTGGTCGTCGAACAGGATGACGCTGCCGCCCGGGAAGTGCTCGAGCAACGTGCGATACCGTTGCTCACTCCGGCGCAGCGCCTCGACGGAGAGCTTGCGCTCGGTGATGTCGATGCCGGATCCCACGAGCACGACGGGGCGCCCCGCGTCGTCGCGCTCGAAGACGCCGAGGCGATCGGCGAGCCAGCGCCAGCGCCCGTGGCTGTCGCGCACGCGGTACTCGAGCTCCACATGCGCGTCGTCGTCGAGCGTGCGCGCCTGCGCGATCGCGCGGCGCACGGTGTCGAGGTCGTCGGCGTGGATGCGCGCACGCCGCTCCGACGCCGGCAGCGACGCCAGTCGTTCGACGTCGAGGCCGAGCAGCTCCTGCATCGCGTCGTTCATGAACGTTGCGCGCGACACACGCAGGTCGTGGAGATAGAGCACGCTCGCCTGCGAACGCACGATCCCCTCGAGCAGCCGTCGGTTCGCCTCGAGCGCCTGCGCCATGCGCTCACGTTCGCGCGTCGCGCGCTGTTGCTCGGTGAGGTCGTGCGCCACCGCGAGCACGCCGGTGATCTCGCCGTCCTCGATGAGCGGCACCGTCGACATGCGCACCGCGAGCGGGGTGCCGTCGGCGCGATACGCCGACGCCGTGTAGGTCATCGACTCGCCCTGCAGCGTGCGATTCATCTGCGCGATCGCGGCCTCGCGCTGTCCCGGCGGGACGAAGCGTGCGAGGCGTCCACCGCGGAGCGTCGCCTGGTCGTAGCCCGTGACACGTTCGGCGGCGCGATTCGCGAGCACGACCTCGGCGTGGCGATCGAGCACGAAGATCATGTCCGGCACCGCATCGAAGAGGCGCTCCCACCGCCCGTGCGACGCGCGCGCGAGGCGCGTCGTCATGCCCTGGAAGAATGCGAGCATGGCGAGCGCCGCCGCCTGCAACGCCATCGACGCCCAGCCGAGTCGTCCCGCCGCGTCGAGCGATGGCATCCACGCGAACGCGAGTGCGGCCTCGGTGACGAGCAGCAGCGTCACGCCGCGCCGGACACCGACGCGCCCGGCCGTCGCCGCGACGCTGATCGCGAGGAGGGGCGACGCCAGGTACGGCCCGACCCCCGCCGCACCCGTGAGGGCCGCGATCACCGGCGCGTCGACGAGCGCGACGACGAACTGGAGCTGGTGCCGCGGACTCGATGCGAGGCGAGCGGCGCCGAGATGCTGGGCCACCGCGATGCCGCCCCACGCCGCCCAGAGCAGCTGCACCCATGTCGGCAGCGCGACCGCACTCGCAGGGGCGATCGCGAGCGCCATCAGGCTGCCGCCGCCGATCAGGAGCAGTCGCCAACGCAGGAAGCGCCGGGTCACCCCGGCCGACGGTGCCGAATCGAGCATCGTGAGCGAACGGGGATGAGGCGCGCGACCGCTCGGCGGGGCACCGATGCAGCGGACGCAAGCACCGTGGAGAATATCCACAACCGAAGATCGGGGCGACCCCTGTGCCGGGCAACGACTTGCCGCGTTCTTCCACACTGGCGTGGATAACGTATCCACAAGTGTGTCAACAACTTAGGGGCGTTTCTTCGGGATTGAGCCACGCGGGCCCGGGCGCTACCGTTGGCGTCCCGCCCCGCGTGTCGCTCCCCTCGCCCCGCGCTCGCATGCCCGACCACCCACTCCGCACGTCTCCGGCACGCTGCGCCGCCTCAGGGCGTGGGTTCGTGACGCCGGCGGATGGTGGCGAGGGCGGCCAGTTCGAGCCAGGTCGCGAGCACCACGACGCCCGGGTCGCCGGGGAGACCGGCGCGGGCGGCGGCGCAGTGCTCGGACAGCGCGCGGCCGATCGCCACCGCATCCCCGCGGTCACGGAGGGCGAGCGTGAGGAGGGCGGCCGCTTCGGCGAGCCGTTGCAGCGCCTCGCGGCGGAAGCGCGCCCGCAGCTGCTCGTCGTCCGCGGCGGGCGCCCGCACGGCCGCATCGCGGCGCTCGCGGAAGCGCGCCAGCTCGGCGACGAGGTGCGCGAGCTCGTCGGGGGCCGGGAGCGCCAGCAGGCGGCGCCACAGGCGCCAGAGCCGCGCGGCTTCGGCCACCGGCTCGTCGCCATCGCCGATCGTCTGCTCCGCCACCTCGAGCAGCTGGGCCGCCGGCGGCTGGCTCAGGGCACGGCGCACATCGGCGAGCGCGGCGGCGCCTCCGACGGCGGCGAGGGCCACGAGGCGGGCGCCATCGCGCAACACCGCTTCCGGCGTGGCGCCGCTCCCGTCGACGCCGAGCGCGACGCGCAGCCGTGCGGCGCGGGCCGCCCCGAGCTGCAGCGCTTGACGCTCCAGCAGGGCGGCGGGCGTCGCGGCGCCCGATCGGAGCGCGTCGCGGCCGACGAGCGCCGCGTACTCGAGCGCGGTCGCCAGCGTGTGCGTCTCGCCCGGATCGACGACGACGCCCTGCGCGGCCGCCGCCAGCAGCACGGCGCGCCGGGCGACGGGGATGGTGGCCACCGCCCAGTGGCGGTCCACGAGTTCCGCGCCGCTCGCAGGCGGAGCGAGCGGCGGCAACGGCGAGACGAGGGTCACGAAGCGGAGCCCTCCGCACGACGGGACACAACGACGGCCGGTCCGTCGACGTAAGCGCGTGCCACAGCATGACCTATAACATGACGCGCCGCCGACCGGCAACGGGTGCATCGGCCGATGGGCGCAACGGAGGCAGGATCGTGGCGATGGAGCTGCAGGAGCAGGACATGGACGTGACGTCCGCCGACGCCGGGCTCGATGGACTGGCGCGCGAGGCGCTGGCGCTGCCCGGCGCGGGCGCGGCGCTGCTGCACGCCTTCGCGGCGCAGACCCGGGCGCTGCGGCTGGTGCTCGACGCGGATGCGATCGGGGCGGCGGCGCTCCCTGCCGACGTGCGCACCCGGCTGCAGGGGGCGGTCGCGCTCACGCCGCCCTGGCTCGGCTGAGGGGCGCGTCGGACCATGCGCGCGCTCCGGTGATCGGCGCGCGTCATGCGAGCCAGCCATGGTGCGTGCCGCTCGACCGACGCTCGATTGACGCTTGACTGACGCCGGCCCGCCCCGCGCCGCCGATCGGCGATGTGACCGCTGCCCGGCCCCATTAGCAGGGTGCGGAAAAACCCTGCGATCTTGCGTTGAGAAACGCGCCGTACCGCATCGGCTTGCAATTTTTGCGCGTGGAAAATGCGAAAAGTGCCCGCCAGCGCCTCGCATCGGGGCCCGGGCGGGCCGTGGCGGGGCGATCGTGCCCCGCGCGGAGGCGCCTCAGGCGGGCGCTGGAACCGCCATCAGCGTGCGGAGCCGCACCAGGTTGTAGCACGCCATGGTGAACGTCACGACCCAGTCGACCTTCGCGAGCCCGCGGTGCCGCAGCTTCTTGAGCAAGCCGACGGTCTTCGCCCAACCGAACACCTCCTCGACAATCTTCCGGCGGCGCTGGCTGACGGCGTAGCCGGCATGGCGTGTCGTGCGGCCGTCGATGGCGCTGTAGCGCGTCTTCGCCGCCACATGCGGCGTGAATCCACACTCGCGCGCCCCGTCGACGAACGCGCGCGTGTCGAAGCCCTTGTCCGCGCCGATGGTGCGCGGTGTCGCAGTCGGCGGCTGGCTCGCGAGGAGATAGCACGCGTGATCGACTTCCGCCGTGCCCGTCACGTGGCCGACCACGGCATCGACGATCAGGCCATGCCGATTCTCGACGAGCACCGTCGCCTGATAGCCAAGGATCGCCGCCGTGTTGTGGGACTTCCGCGCGAGCCGCGCATCGGGATCGGTCACCGACTGATGCGTCGCGTTCGAGCGTGCCTCGCCGTGCCACGTGACGCCGGCGTTGCCGGGATCGACGGGCGAGTCGTCGTCCGTGTCCTTCGGGCGGACGCTCTTGTGACTCGCGAACGCCTCGAGCAAGGTGCCGTCAACCGTGAAGTGCTCGCGCGACAGCAACGCCTGCACGTCGGCGCGGGCCACGACCGCCGCGAGGAACACGCGCGCGAGATCGCCATCGAGCAGCCGCTGCCGATTCTTGGTGAACGTGGTCGCGTGCCACGCCGGGGCCTCGAGATCGAGCCCGACGAACCAGCGGAAGAGCAGGTTGTACTCGAGCTGCTCGACGAGCTGCCGCTCGGAGCGAATCGTGTAGAACACCTGCAACAGCATGGCGCGCAGGAGACACTCGGGCGGGACCGAGGGGCGGCCCACGTCGCTGTACATCGCCGCGAAGCGTGGGGACAACTCGCGCAGGACCGGGTCAACCAGCGCCCGCATCGCCCGCAGCGGATGGTCGGCCGGCACGCGATCCTCGAGGACAACGGTCGCGAACATCTGCGGCTGGATCGGCAGGTCTCCACGCATGACTGGCTCCGAGAAGTGTCACCAATCGGGCTGCAGGATCAGTGCCGAGCTCGCCGAGTTTTTCAGCACCCTGTTAGACTCCTGCGCCACGCCGACGACGCCGTCGGTCCCGATCGTCCGCCGCGCTCCGACGATGCGGCGCCCCCACCGCGACAGCCCGTGATTCTCGCCCTGCCCGATACGCCGGCGGCTCTCGCCGACGCCACGTGGGACGACGTCGCCGCGTATTACGACGCCCTCGAGGCGGTCCCTCCGACGCGTGCGCAGGCCCGTGCCTGGCTCGCCGACTGGTCGCGCCTGGAGGAGCTCGTCAGCGAGGCTGCGGCGGTCGCGATGACGACCTACACCGGCGACACCGCCGACGCCGACGCCGAGCGCCGCTACCTGCGCTTCGCGACGGAGATCCAGCCGCAGGCCGAAGCGCGGCAGGTCGCGCTGGCGCGCCTGCTCATGGAGACGGGGCTCGACGACGCGGACCTCGCGCAGCTGCTCACGGAGTTCCGCGGCACGGTCGCCATCTTCCGCGAGGCGAACGTCGCGCGCCAGTCGCAGGTCGAGGAGCTGTCGGCGGGCTACCAGAAGCTCACCGGCGGGCTCGGGGTCGACTGGGACGGCACGCGCCTCACGATCCCGCAGTTGCTCCCGTACCTCGAGCGGCAGGAGCGCGAGGTGCGCGAGCGCGCGTTCCGGCTCGGCGCCGACGCGTATCTCGAGAAGCGCGACGAGCTCGCGGATCTCTTCGATCGCATGTACGCGTTGCGGCAGGCGATCGCGCACGAGGCGGGCTTCCCCGACTACCAGGCGTACGCCTTCGCCGCCAAGCATCGCTACGACTACACGCCCGACGACGTCGCCCGCTTCCACGACGCGGTCGCCGAGGTGGTCGTGCCGGCGATGGCGCGCGTGCACGAACTGCGGCGCCGGGCGCTCGGCCTCGACACGCTGCGGCCGTGGGATCTCGCGGTCGATCCGGACGGGCTGCCGGCGCTCCGCCCCTTCGCCGACTCGACCGACTTGGCCCGGTCGAGCGCGCGCATCTTCCACGCCCTCGACGGGGAGCTCGGCGGCTTCTTCGACGACATGGTGCGCGACGGGCTGCTCGACCTCGAGAGCCGGCCCGGCAAGGCACCCGGCGGCTACTGCACCACGTTCGCGGTGCGCAAGCAGCCGTACATCTTCATGAACGCGGTCGGCGTCGGCGACGACGTGACGACGCTGCTCCACGAGGCAGGGCACTGCTTCCACGCCTACCTCGCGTCGCATCACGACTTCACGTGGCAGCGCGGCACCGGGAGCGAGGCGGCCGAGCTGGCGAGCATGAGCATGGAGCTGCTCGCGGCGCCGCTGCTCGCGCAGCCCACGGGGTTCTACCCGGACGACGCGGCGCGACGCGCACGCATCGCGCATCTCGAGGACGTCCTCTCGGCGCTGCCGCACATCGCGAGCGTCGACGCCTTCCAGCGCTGGATCTACACGAGCGGCGAGGGGCACGACCGCGACGCGCGCGATGCCGCGTGGCTGCGCATCCGCGCACGCTTCGAGCAGGGTGTGGACTGGTCGGGGCTCGAGCGCGAGCGCACCGCGCGCTGGTACCGGCAGCTCCATATCTTCGAGCTGCCGTTCTACTACATCGAGTACGGCATCGCGCAGCTCGGCGCGCTGCAGGTCTGGCACCGCAGCCTCACCGATCCGGCCGGCGCGCTCGCCGGCTACAAGGCGGCGTTGACGCTCGGTGGCACGCGGCCGCTCCCCGAGCTGTACGCGGCGGCGGGGGCGCGGCTGGTCTTCGATGCCGACGGGATGCGCCCGCTGATCAGGCTCGTCGAGGAGACACTGGCGTCGTTGCGCGCGACGTCGTGAACGGGTCGCCGTGATCGGAGCGCTGTGACCGGTACGCCGTGACCGGCGCGGGGGCCGTCACCTCGGGACGGCCGGACGCGTACGCGTCGTTCCGCATCCCCGCGTTCCGCGCGTTCATCGCCTCGCTGCTGGCGATGACGCTCGCGGTGCAGATCCAGGGCGTCGTGGTGGCGTGGCAGGTCTACGCCCTCACGCGTGACCCGCTCTCGCTCGGCCTCGTGGGGCTGGCGGAGGCGCTGCCTTTCCTCGCGATCGCCTTGCCGGCGGGGCAGTGGGCCGACCGGTACGATCGGCGCCGCATCGCGGTCGGCGCGATCGCGGTGCTGGTGGCGTGTGCGGTCGCGCTGTTCGCGTTGACGGCGACGGGCGCGCTCACGCCGCGTCCCGGTGGTGCCGCGCCACGCGCGCTCGTCTGGCTCGTCTACGCGGTACTCGGCACGAGCGGGATCGCACGGGCGTTGCTGCAGCCGGCCCGGCAGGCGCTGGCGGCCGATCTCGTGCCGATCGCGCTCTATCCGAACGCGGTGACGTGGCGCAGCACGGTCTGGCAGGGCGGATCGGTGGCGGGCCCCGCGCTCGGCGGACTGCTGTTCGCGTTCGCCGGCGCGTCGTGGGCGTACGCCGTCGATGCGGCGCTGCTGATGGTCGCGGTCGCGTGCATGGCGCGCGTGGTCCCCGCCCACGCGCGCCCGCGCACCGGCGACGCGGCGGCGAGAGGCGGCATCCTCGACGGGGTGCGCTTCGTGCTGCGCGAACCGGTGGTGCTGGCCGCGCTCTCGCTCGACCTCTTCGGTGTGCTGTTCGGCGGCGCGACGGCGCTGCTTCCGGTGTTCACCGCGGAGGTGCTGCGCGTGGAGCCGGTGTGGCTCGGCTGGTTGCGTGCAGCGCCGGCCTGCGGCGCCGTGCTGATGGCGTTCGCCCTCGCGCATTCGCCCCCGATGCGACGCCCCGGCGTGACGCTGCTCGGCGTCGTCGCGCTCTTCGGCCTGTCGGTGATCGGCTTCGCCCTCTCGCGCGATCCGTGGCTCAGCTTCGCATTGCTCGCGTTCGGCGGCTGCGTGGACGCGGTGAGTGTCGTGATCCGCAGCACGCTGCTGCAGGTCCGCACGCCCCCCGCGCTGATGGGGCGCGTGATGGCGGTGAACTCGATCTTCATCGGCAGCGCGAACGAGATCGGCGCCTTCGAGAGCGGCGTCGCCGCCTCGTGGTTCGGCACCGTGCCGAGCGTCGTCCTCGGCGGCGTGGCGACGCTCGTCGTCGTGGTCGTCATCGCCCTTCTCTCGCCGCAACTGCGCGCGCTGCGCTCACTCCACTCCATGCCCTCACGCGACGGGCGCGACGGGCGCGACGGACGCGACGAACTGCGAAAGACCTGAACGCGACGGCCGCGACGCCGCGACGGGGTCGGCGTGTCTGCTGCGGCGTCGGGGCGGCTTGCAGGCAACGGCAACTTCCAGGAAGAGCAGGAACAGCAGGGTACGGCAGGAACGGCAGGACGGCACGAGCATCCACGCACACCGTCAGCCGTCGTCCACACGGGACCCATCCAAAGCCTTTGATGAGGTCGCGGCGAGCGACGGCGCCCACGCGCGCCACGAGCTGACGAAGCGCCGCGGTTCCTGCCGTTCCCGCCGTACCCTGTCGTTCCTGCTGTCCCGAGCAGTTGCCGTTCGGCACGCCACCGCGCCGGCACCACGCGACGGCGCGCCGACCCCGTCGCGCCGTCGCGGCCGTCGCGTTCAGGTCTTTCGCAGTTCGTCGCGGTTCGTCGCGCCCGTCGCGTCCGTCGCGCCCGTCGCGCCCGTCGCGAACTACTTGCGGAGGGCCTTGATCGCGTCGGGGAGGGCGAACGCGCTCTCGGGGACCTTGTCGAATTCGACGCTGTCGACGGTGATCGTGATCTCGCCGGCGACGGGATTCTGCTGGACGACGGTCTTCGGGAGCTTGATGTCGCCGAAAGCCGTGTAGTCGCGGAAGAGCACCTTCACGTCGAGTTCGCCCATCTCGCTCGGGATCTTGCTGGTGGCGCCGAGTCGGAGCCCGGTTTCCTGGTCGAAGTAGTCCATGAGCTCGGGGCCGACCGCGGGGACGGTGCGGACCTGCCATGTCTTGCGGCCTTCGAAGTCGGCGGCGCCGACGACGGTGGCGCTGGTGAGGGCGCCCGGCGCGTAGGTGAGCATGCGCCAGTCGGCGGCCTGACGCAGCGCGTCGGCGGCCTTGCCCTCGATGATCTGCGGCCCCTGCATGGGGTTGATCATCCACGCGGTCGTGCCGTCGTAGCCCTGCGTGATCTCACCGAAGGGCGTGACGATCTTCTGGATCGCGCGACCGGAGCGCGCGCTCAGCATCTCGCCGCTGGCATTGCCCATCGTGCCGAGCGTGATCGACTGCTTCTGCTGCATGGTGACCTTGCGGTCCCAGGCGGCACGACCGCCGATGGCGGCGACGTACTTCTCGTAAATCTGTTGCGCGGTCGGCGTCGTCTGGGCGGCGAGCGGCAGTGCGGCAACAGCGGCGACGGTCGCGAGCGCGACGACGCGCACGCGGCGAGTGACGGACGACATGAAAGGCTCCGGCATGGGTCGTGGCGACAGCGGCGAGATGCCGCCGACGCCTGCGTCGAAGTTAACGGTCACGGCTGCGGCGGCTGGGCGGGAGCGGTGCGCTGCAGCGGCGGCAGCCCCTTGGCCTGCCGCGCGCGTGAGGCCGCGAGGGCGACGGCGACGAGGAACTCGGGATCCTGTCCCATCGCGAGGCGGCGGCGGTCGAGTCCCACCACCAGATCCGGCACCACACCGCGCCCCTCGAGCGAGCGTCCGTCGGCGAGCCGCATGTCGGCGATCGCATGCAGCACCCGATCGCCCCAGATTAGCGGCGTGGTGGTGGCGGGGAGCGCCATCCCGGCGCTCGTGTCGCCGACGACGAGGGCGCGCCCCGCGTGCTGCAATCCGCCGGCGAAGAGCTCCGTCGTGCTCGCGCTCCCCGCATCGACCACGAGCACCAGCGGCCCCGCGAACGGACGCACCGGCTGCAGCGCGGGACTGACGCGACGCGGATTGACGCGGTACCGGAGCGCGGTGGTCCGTGCCTGCATCGTCGCGAGGAGCAGCGTGTCGTCCACGAAGTGCCCCGCGATCCCGGTCGCCATGAGCGCGGCGCCGCCCGGGTTGCCGCGCAGGTCGAGCACGATCGCGTCGGCGCCACGCATCCGATCGACGGCGCTGTCGATGCGTGCGGCGAGTTGCGGGAGCCACGGCGTGAAGCGGATCGCGCCGATCGTCATGCCGTCGTGCCGGAGCGTCCACGCCTCGAACTGCGCGTGCTGGGGCGGCAGGCCTGGGAACTGGAGCAGCTCGCCCGGCGGCGCTTCGCGGTCGACGAAGATCTCACGATAGGTGCCGTCCACGTCGCGCACGCCGAGGCGCACCGGGCTCCCGAGTTCACCCGCGAGTGCACGCTGGACCACGCCCGGGCCGTAGGTGTCGCGCACGCGCGGGGCGAGTGCCGCGAGCGGGGCGAGCGACTGCGCGATCGGTCGGCCGCGCACCGTCTCGAGCAGCTGGCCCGCGCGCAGCCCGGCGTCCCACGCGCGACTCGCCGGCGGCACGTCGGTGATCAGCACGTACGGGAAGAAGACGCGCACCGTCATGCGCGGGAGCGCGTCGCCGGCGGCGTCGCCACCGTAGGCGCTGCCGGGAAGGATCGTGAAGTGCGACGTGCCGAGCGAGGCGAGGAGCGATGCGGCCGCGGTGCGTGCGTTCGGGATGGTGGGGCGCGTCGCGAGGGTGTCGCGCAGGCGGCGCCACGTCGCGTCGTAGCGGGCACCGACCGCTGCGGTGTCCCAGTGCGTGCGGCGCACCACGGCGTGCACGCTGTCGAGGTAGGCGAGCGCCGAGTCGCGCGTCGTCTCCTGCGCGGGAAGCGCGGTGGCGGCCCATGTCGCGGTGATCGCCAGCGTCCGCATGGCGGAGCGCATCATCCGGTGCACCGCTGGTAGAGGAGCACGGTGAGCACCACCTCGATGGCCGAGACGATCATCGCGCCGACGACGATCAGGCGCGACGGCGCCTTCTTCGAGGGCTTCGTGCCGAAGGTGCGGCCGCAGGCGGCACAGCGCGTGGCCTCGAGCGGGGCGGGGGCGCCGCAGTCGCCGCAGGTCGAATCCATCGATCGGGAGGGAAGGGTCGAGAGTGCGACGGGGCCCGTCGTGCGATGCCGCGTGGTGCGTGCCGAGGGATGATCGCCGCGCCACCGTCGCGAGGACAGGCGTGTCGCGCGATCGGCCGATGGCCACGGTTCCCGGGTGGCCTAGCTTTGCCGCATGGTCCCGCGTCTTCGCTCCCATCGTCGCCTCGTCGGTGTCGCCGCGGCGCTCCTCGTGCTCGCCGGCTGCGGAGGAAGCGACTCTCCGCTCCTGCCACCGGTCACGCCCCCCGTCGGCGGGCCGACACCGACGCCGACGCCCTTCCCGCGGGTCGACTGTGCGGTCACGAGCAACAACGACGGCGACACGTTCCGGTGCACGCTACCCGGCGCGTCGCGCGACACCGCCGTACGCCTGCTCCTGATCGACGCACCCGAGACCGGGCAGGCGCCGTGGGGCGATTCGTCGCGCGTGGCGCTGCGCCGGTGGGTGCCGGCCGGGCGCGTCGTGCAGCTCGAGCGCGACACCGAGGACACCGACGCGAACGGTCGCCTGTTACGCTACGTCTTCGTCGGCGACACGAACGTCGTGGTGCGGCTCGCGGGCGACGGCTACGTGGTGCCGTTCCCCTTTCCGACGCGTGCCACGCCCAACGCGCGGCGCTATCTCGCTGCGGTCGATTCGGCGGCCGCGATCGCCCAGGCGCAGCGCCGTGGTCTCTGGGGGACGAGCTACGCCTTCGTGCCGCTGCCGTGCGCCTTCCGCAACGCCACCTGTCCGTGAGAGAGACATGAGCACCCGCACGAGATCGTACGGCGTCGCCGAGTTCCAGGCGGCGGGGGCACCCGGCCTGGCCGGCCGCCTCGACCTGCGTGTCGCCGAGGTGGGCGAGGGGCGCGTGGTGATCGAGCAGACGGTCGACCCGACACTCTTCAATCCGATGGGGCAACTCCACGGCGGCGCGATCGTCGCACTCGCCGACACGGCGATGGGCTACGGCTGCGTCGCCCATCTCCCCGAAGACGCACGCGCCTTCACCACGATCGAGCTCAAGTCGAACTTCCTCGGCACCGCCACCGAGGGGACGCTGGTGGCGACGGCGACGCCGGTGCACCTCGGCCGGACGACGCACGTGTGGGATTGTGAGGTCGTGCATCGCGAGAGCGGGCGCCGGCTGGCGCTGCTGCGGGCGACGCAGCTGCTCGTGCGCTGAACGCGGTCGTCGCGCGCCCGCACGCACGGACGCCACGGCTCCGCGAGGAACGGTGGCGTCCGGACCCGTCCCACCGCCGGCGCGGGGCCGGCGGGTCCCGCCAGGATCAGGACGTGCGGCGGCGGCGCGCGATGGCGCCGAGGCCGGCGAGGCCGGTCGCGAGGAGCGCGTAGGTCGAGGGTTCGGGCACGGGGGTCGTCGGCACGAGCGTCGACCGCATCGTGTACAGCGTCGCGTGCGACAGCCCCGGGACGTTCGTCTCCACACCCACGGTCGTGAACGAGAACGAGGAGATTCCCGCCTGGCCTCCGTCGAACAGATAGAGGCTGAACGCACGGGCACCCTTGAGCGCCACCACGAAGAAGCCCGTCTGCGGCGTCCGGAACGAGAGCGTTCCGTCGCTCACGTTCGCGAACGTCTGGAAGGGACCCGCGTTCTCGTCCGCGTCGGTCGACCCGGCATCCGCGATGTTCGACAGCTGGAACGTCGTGCCCCAGTCCTGTGCGATCTGGCTGATGACGTTCGCCGTCTGGTTCTTGTTGTTGCCGTCCCACGAGCCCGAGCAGCGGATGGCGCCGAGGACGCTGACGGCGCCGGGCGTTCCGGCGTCGCAATCGGGTGGGGCGGCCGGCGTGAGAAATGGCGTCTGGGCGTGCAGCGTCGTCGTCGCGGCGAGCGCGAGTGCGGCGAGAGCGAGGGTTCGCTTCATGGATCCGTCCGGGTGGGCGTGGCGGCCAGCCGACTCGAGGTAGGCGACCGGCTCCACGGCACATTGTGGCAGCCTGAGCCGTGCAATGGCCGTGCTCGCCTTGATCGTGGCTATCGCGGCCGGTCCGCCTCTGCAAATCGTTCTGCGGCAAGTACTTGGCCCGAGAGGCGCGGTGCCGGCATGACTCTGATGCGAGCTCGGCTGTAGCGATCATGCCGCATTTCATCGCGCGCATGCGGCAACGGTGACGATGTCGCAGCGTCGCGCTGTCGAGCGTGCAGTCACGACTTCCTCCATCGGCGTCGCTGGCGCCGCGGTCTCGAACGCCCCACGTCGCGGCGGCGTCACTCTCCCAGGTACACACACCCCGACGTGCACGTCTCGCGCACCTCGACCGCGTGGAGCTGCGGCAGCGCCGGGCGCAGTTCGCGCCAGATCCACCGCGCCAGCACCTCCGACGTCGGGTTCTCGAGCCCCGGGATCTCGTTCAGGTAGCGGTGGTCGAGCCGCGCATCGAGCGGCTGCCACGCCGCCTTGAGATCGGCGAAGTCCATCAGCCAGCCGGTGTGCGGATCGACCGGCCCCCGCACCACCAGCCGCACGCGGAAGCTGTGGCCGTGGAGCCGCGCGCACTTGTGCCCCTCGGGGACGTGCGGGAGCCGGTGCGCGGCCTCGAAGGTCACGTCGCGGAAGAGCTCCACCACGTGCGGCATCGCCGCGTCGCGGTCGTCGGTCATCGGATCCCCAGCGTCTTGTGCGTCTGCAGCGACAGGCGCCACTGCGGGTGCGCGAGGCAGTAGGCGAGGGCGGCGCGCACGTTCGCCGCGAGGTCGGTCCCGTCCATCGGCTGGAGCGAGAAGCGCTCGAAGTCGAGGTGTGCGAAGCGCTCGGGCTGCGCGTCCGGCTCGCGCTGCGGATACACCAGCTTGAGCTCGTGCCCGCGTGTGGCGACCAGCGGCGCGTTGGCCTTGGGACTCACGCAGACCCAATCGAGTCCCGGCGGCACGGGCTGCGTCCCGTTGGTCTCGACGGCGATATCGAAGCCGGCGGCATGCAGCGCGTCGATCGCGGCCGCGTCGAGCTGCAGCAGCGGTTCACCGCCGGTGCACACGACGAGTGGACGCGCCCGCCCGCCCGCTTCGCGCGGCCAGCGCGCCGCCACGTGCGCCGCCAGCGACTCGGCCGTCGCGAACCGGCCGCCGTCGGGGCCGACGCCCACGAAGTCCGTGTCGCAGAACCGGCAGGTCGCGGTCGCACGATCGGCCTCGCGTCCCGTCCACAGGTTGCAGCCGCTGAAGCGGAGGAAGACGGCGGGTCGTCCCGCCTGCGCGCCTTCGCCCTGCAACGTGTAGAAGCACTCCCTGACGGTGTACGCCATCAGTGCGCCTCGTCGAGTGCGCGTGCGACGTAGCGCGTCGGGTCGGCGACGCCGGCGAGCACGAAGCCCTTGCGACGCAGCGCGCACGCATCGCACCGGCCACAGGCGGCGCCCGTGTCGTCCGGATCGTAGCAGCTCGTGGTCGCGGCGTAGTCCACACCGAGAGCGAGGCCGCGGGCCACGATCTCGTGCTTGTGCAGCTGCTGCAGCGGTGCGCGGATGCGGATGGCACGACCGCCTTCGGTGGCGGCGGCGGTGGCGAGATTGGCGAGCCGCTCGAACGCCGCGACGAACTCGGGACGGCAGTCGGGATAGCCGCTGTAGTCGAGCGCGTTGACGCCGATGAAGATGTCGCGCGCGCCGAGGACTTCGGCGTAGGCCAGCGCGAACGAGAGGAAGATCGTGTTGCGCGCGGGCACGTAGGTGACGGGGATGCCGTGCGCGAGTTCGTCGTCGCTCCGATCCTTGGGCACGGCGATCGAGGCATCGGTGAGCGCCGAGCCGCCGAAGGCGCGCAGGTCGATGTCGAGGATCGCGTGGCCGGCGGCACCGAGCCGGCGTGCGGCGTCGCGCGCCGCGTCGATCTCGTGCAGGTGACGCTGGCCGTAGCGGAAGGTCAGCGCGTGCGCCGCGAACCCCTCGTCCATGGCGATGGCGAGGACGGTCGTCGAGTCGAGACCGCCCGACAGGAGGACGACGGCGGGAGGGCGGGACGCGCCGGCTGCGGAGGGCGCGGGCAGGGCATCGGTCACCGCCGAAAGCTACCCGCGACGGGAACGCCCCACGCCGCGCGGCTCAGCTGCGGTGGCGTGGGGTCGAAGCGCCCATGTCGCGTGCGGCGGCGCCGGCCGCACCGCCGGCCACATCGCTGGTCGCATCGGGGGCTGCATGCTGCGCTTCCCAGTCCAGTGTGCGGCCGACGTGCCGGTCCGCGCCCGCCGTCACCCACGTGCGACGCTCGGCGAGCGTGCGCAGGAGGCGCGTCTCGTTCTCGGCGGCGATCGTGCCGCCGGGCCCATGGTGCAGGTGCCACGCGACCGCGGCGAACTTGAGGTTGCGTCGCACGATGCCCGCGTGCTGCAGCCGGGCGACGAAGTCGCTGTCGTCGCGGCCGAAGCTGCGATAGTCCTCGTCGAAGCCGTTGATCGCGAGTGCGTCGGCGCGATGGAACGCGAGGTGGGCGCCGCGCGTGCGATGGATCGCGGCGACGGGGCGCGCGAGCGCGTGCGAGAGCGGCGGGAGCCGCACCGCGTTGACGCGGTTGCGCAGGTCGCGGTGCCACCAGCGCGCGTCGACGCGCCCCGCCGCCAGTGCACGCCGCGTCGCATCGGCGCCGAGGAGCACGCGCGAGCCCTGCACGTACTGACCGGGTCGCATGGCGGCGGCGTGATCGGCGACGAGCGCGGGATGCGGGACCATGTCGCCGTCGAGCAGCACGATGTACTCGCCCGTGGCCGCCACGAGCGCGCGATTGCGGTTCGCGTTGAGGGTGAAGCCCTCGTCGGGTGCCCAGACGTGCCGCAGGGGAACGGGCGTGCGTGCGCGCGCCGCCTCGACGACGCGCCGCGTCGCCGGACCGGAGCCGTCGTCGGCGACGATCACCTCGTGTGGCGCGTGCCGCTGCATGCGCAGCGCCTCGAGCACGAGCGCGAGCGCCTCGGGCCACTCGAACGTCGTGACGACGACGGAGATGCGCGGTGTCATGCCGCAAAGGTAGCGCGGACCATCCTCGCGACGGCGCCCGCGTCCGCGGCTGCGTCGCATCAGGCACCATCGCGGACGGTGCGTGCCTCACACGTGCGCATCGGATCGCCCCCGCTTGCCGCACCGTCGCCCCGTGCGCCACCATGCTGCGTCCCGTGCAGCACCGAACGCTGCGCACCATGCTGCGCGCCATGCGGGGCGCAGCGCTCGCCGATCGTGTGTCCTCTCGCCCTGGTCGTCCCGATCCCCGTCGCCATGCAACGCACCGTCACCGGCCCGTTCGTCGTCGCCGCCGCTCTCGCCCTGCTCGCCGCCTGCGCGTCGCCGACGGCGCGCGCGCCGGTCAGGCCGGTCGATCCGAACAGTGGCGCCGACGTGGTGGCGCGGATGCACGCGCGCTGGTCGGGGCGCTGGTTCCGCTCGCTCGTCTTCACGCAGCAGAACACGCGGTGGACGCGCGACGGCGCCGAGGATGCGTCGACGTGGTTCGAGTGGCTGCAGGTGCCGGGCAAGCTCCGCATCGAGATCCTGCCGACGACGCGCACCGGGACGTCCTCCGGCGTGCCGATCCCGGCCAACGGCGCGATCTACACCGACGGGCGCGTCGTCTCGATCGCCGACGGGCGTGCGGCGCGCACGCAGGACCAGCTCAACATCCTGCTGCTGCTCACCGCCGACGTGTACGGCCAACCCGTCGCCGAATCGGTCAAGCAGCTGGTGACGCTCGGCGTCGATCTCACCACCGTGCGGCGCGACACGTTCGAGACGCGGCCGGTGTGGGTCGTCGGCGCGAAGAAGGGCGATCTCACGACACCGCAATTCTGGATCGACAGCGACCGCTGGACCGCGCTCCGCGTCGTCGATCGCACGGCCGCCGTGGCGGGGCGTCCCGCGTCGAGCACGGAGTACCAGTTGCGCGACTACCGCGACGTGGACGGCGTGCCGATGGTGCACGAGATCACGTTCGTGCGCGATGGCCAGCGCGTCTTCCGGGAGCGCTACACGTCGGTCCGCACGAACGAGCGCCTCGACTCGGCGCTCTTCGATCCCGCGCGCTGGCGGACCGCGCGCTGAGCTCCGACGCGCGACTGCGAGCTGGTGCGATGATGCATCTGCCCGCAGCGCGACCGATCGCTCTCGCTGTGGCTTCGTGAACTGCCATGACACGGAGACACGGGGACGGCCGGAGCACGGAGGGTGCGCGTGGTCAGCCGTGCGTGCGTGCGCACTGTCGTCGTGTGCCTGAGTGCTCATCGCACGGGAGACTCCGTTCGCTCGGCGCCCTTGCACACAACCTGGTGTCGCGTTGCCCGAAGCCACCCACGACGCAGCCTCCGTCCTCCGGCCGTCTCCGTGTCTCCGTGTCGAGGCAGTTCTGCAGTTCGAAGCGATCTATCGCGTCACACACAGGGCCCGACGCGCGAGGTGCGCACCGGGGCCGTGAGCAGTCGGCCGCGACAGCGGCCGGGTGACGCCTCAGGCCATCGTGCGCCGGCGACGCGTGACGACGCCGATCGCGGCGAGGCCGGTCGCGAGCAGGGAGTAGGTCGACGGTTCGGGCACGGTGCCGAACGAGGTGTCCGTCCAGGTGCGGAAGGCGAGGTCGCCGGCAGCGAACTGCGCGTACGGGTCGGTCTCTTCGACGTCGCCGTTCCAAGCCGTGCCACGTGCGTAGGTGTTGGCCGCGTAGCCCCAGCCGAGCGCCCCGTTGCTGCCGCCGTAGACGAGCCAGTAGGTCAGCGTCGGATTCACGGCCACCGGCGCCCAGAAGACGTCGGCCCAGTCGTAGCTGCCCCGCGCGAGCCTGGTGAGGTCGATGGTGCCGCTGGCGAGCTTCGTGGCACCGACCGTGGAGGGATTCATGTTCCAGAGCGCGACGCTGATGCGCGTCGTCGCGTCGATGCCGGCGCCCGAGAGGCGGATGCCGGCACCCGAGACGTTGCCCGTGCCGGGGCGGAAGGTCTGGGCGACGAACTCGTGGGTGAAGCCGAAGCTGGCGCCGGCGATGACGTTGGGCTGGTTCTGGTCCACCACGTTCTGGGCGGCGACCGGGGCGGCGGTGGCGAGGAGGAGAGCGGTGGCGATCGAGGGGATGCGCATGGAACTCCGGGTCGGGGGACGAGGAACAAACGTGTAGCGAGCTCATCTATATCACGTTCCGTGCCGCCTGCGGCCCGGGCCCCACGCGTTCGTGCAACCGTCCATATAGCAACGACTTCGCGTGGGGCGGTGGACGGTCGCCGAGCCGCGGGTCGGCGCGACGGGCGTGGCCGATCGCCACACTCTGGTGGATCCGTCCGTTTCCCGGCGTGTCCCAGCACTCGTCCCGATACCTTGCGTGACGTCCGGTGCACGTCGCGCCGGGCATGTGGCTTCTCGCCGATCCGATCAGTGACCCGACTCCGCTCGTTGACCGTCGCCGCGCTCGCGCCGGTGGTTCTGGCAGCTCAGGACCCCCCGCCCGCGGCCGCGACGATCCCCAACCCCGCGCCGCTGCCGGCGCTCCGCCCCGAGCTGCCGCGCACGCACGCGCCCCGCCCGACGGCGACCGCGATCACCGCCGCGGACCTGATGACGCGGCTCTACATCTTCGCCGACGATTCGATGCAGGGGCGCGAGGCCGCGACGCCCGGCCACGAGCGCGGCCTCCGCTACATCGAGGGGGAGCTCAAGCGGCTCGGCCTGCGGCCGATGGGCGACAGCGGGAGCTTCCGTCAGCGGGTCCCGTTCGTGAACCGCAGCTGGAACGACGACTTCACCGCCAGCGCCGGCGGCACGGCGCTCGTGGCGTGGGAAGACGTCGTGCCGCTGCCGACGCGTGGTGCGACGCCGCGTAGCGCCGACGGGGCGACGGCGATCTACGTCGGCACGTTCGACGACGCGGCGAAGCTCGCGGACTCGGTCGTCGCCGGGAAGCTCGCAGTCGTGCGCTCGCCGGCCGGGTTGCGACTGCCGCGCCTGGACAACTCGCCGCTGCGCGCCGCGGCGGGGCTCGCGATCGTGATCGGGACGCAGATCCCCGCGAACTTCGTGGCGTTCTTCCGGCAGCCGTCGCTCTCGCTGCCGCCCAGGAGCGCGGCGGCGCCGATCGCGGTGCCGACCACGTTCGTGCTCAGCCCCAAGGGCGTGACGGCGCTCTTCGGCACGCGAGCCGACAGTCTCGCGGTCGGCCAGGCCGGCCGCACCTTCGCGACGACGCTCGTGTTCCGCGAGACACCCGCGCCGTCGTACAACCTCGTGGCCATGCTCCCGGGGAGCGACGCGGCGCTGCGCGGCCAGTACGTCGCCGTCGGCGGGCACAGCGATCACGTGGGCTTCAATCGCGCGCCGGTGGACCACGATTCGCTCAAGGTCGCGCAGCGCGAGACGTGGTGGCGTGCCGGCGCGTACGCGGGGCTGCCGCCGCTCCCCGCCGCGCAGCGCCGCGCGATCACCGTCAACACCGACTCGCTCCGCAAGCTGCGCCCCGCGCGTCCGGACAGCATCAGCAACGGCGCCGACGACGACGGCTCCGGCTCGATGGCCGTCCTCGAGATCGCCGAGAACCTCGCGCGGGCGACGCAGAAGCCGAAGCGCTCGGTGCTCTTCGTCTGGCACACCGCGGAGGAGAAAGGACTGTACGGCGCCGAATGGATCAGCGAGCACATGCCGGTGCCGGTGGACTCGGTCGTGGCGCAGATCAACATCGACATGATCGGCCGCGGCGACGCGGTGGACGTGAAGGACCTCGGCGGTCCGAACTACGTCGCGCTGCTGGGGTCGCGCCGGCTCAGCACGATGCTGGGCGACATGATCGACACGCTGAACGCGAAGCGGAAGACGCGGATCGCGATCGACTATGCGTTCGACGCGAACGGCCACCCCGAGAACTTCTACTGCCGCAGCGACCACTACCACTACGCGCGCATCGGCATCCCGGTGGCGTTCTTCTTCACCGGCTCGCACGGCGACTACCACCAGGTGACCGACGAGCCGCAGTACATCGACTATCCGCACTACGCGACGATCACGAACTTCATCCGCGATGTCGTCGTCGGGGTCGCCAACGGGGCGCGCCCGGTGGTGGACAAGCCGAAGCTCGATCCGAACGGCCCCTGCAAGCAGTGACGCCGGGCGCGCGACCGCGACTCGTACCGCCGTCGCTGGCCCGGAACGTGTAACGTGCGTGACGCGGCGTCGCCCATCCGGGCGGCGCCGCGACGCATGCCCCCCTCCGCACGACCCATGGACTGGCTCCTCGCCCCCGATGCCCTCGTCGGCCTGCTGACGCTGACGGTCCTCGAGATCGTCCTCGGCATCGACAACATCATCTTCATCTCGGTGCTCGCGGCGCGGCTGCCGCGCGCGGAGCAGCCGCGCGCGCGCCGCCTCGGCCTCGCCGGCGCCTTCGTGTCGCGCGTGCTGCTGCTGCTGAGCATCACGTGGATCATGGGGCTCACGAAGCCCTTCTTCACCGTCCTCGGCCGCGGCATCACGGGGAAGGACCTGATCCTGCTCGGCGGCGGGATGTTCCTGATCTTCAAGGCGACGCGCGAGATCCACCACAAGCTCGAGGAGCACGGTGACGCGGTCGACGACGCAGTCGCGCAGAAGGTGGGCGGTTCGCTGGCGAGCGTGGTGCTGCAGATCACGCTGATCGACATCGTCTTCTCGATCGACTCGGTGGTCACCGCCGTCGGCATGATCGACGATGTGCGCCTGATGATCATCGCCAACGTGATCGCGCTCGCCGTGATGCTCGGCGCCGCCGGCCCGATCGGCGCGTTCGTCGAGAAGCATCCGACGATCAAGATGCTCGCGCTGTCGTTCCTCGTCCTGATCGGCACGAACCTCGTGGCCGAAGGGACCGGGTTCCACATCCCGAAGGGATACACCTACTTCGCGATGGGCTTCAGCGTGCTGGTGGAGATGCTCAATCTGCGGTTGCGTGGGGGCAAGGGGCGCACGGCCGCCGTACCAGGCGTGGACGACTGAGCGTCAGCGTCGAGAACCGGCGAGGCGACGGCAACCGCAACTGCAACTGCTACGGGACGGCAGGCAACGACAGGAAGAACAGGCAACGACAGGACGTCCTTTCGTCGCCGGCGTGCGTGACGGGGGCGGGGCGTCGCGTTGCGCGGAGTCATCAAAGGATTCGGATGGGTTCCGATCGCACGACAGCCTGCGACGCGCGTGGATGCCCGGCCGTCCTGTCGTTGCCTGTCGTTCCTGTCGTTGCCTGCAGTACCTCAGCTGTTCAGCGATGTCCGCCGACGAGCGAACGCGGAGGCATCGAGCGGAGCGACGGGATCAGCGGAGCGCGGACCGCGGCGCGGGCTGCTGCTGCGACAGGCAGTGGAGCGTGCCGAGTCCCCAGACGAGATCCACGGCGTGGATGCCGACGATCTCGCGGTCGGGGAAGCACGAGGCCAGGGCGTTCAGGGCGTGGCGGTCGTTCGGGTCGTTGAAGGTGGGGACGATCACGACACCGTTGGCGATGTAGAAGTTGGCGTAGCTCGCGGGGAGACGGGTGCCGTCCATCTCGACGGCGCGCGGGTACGGAAGTTCGATCACGCGCAGCGGGCCGTGACGGCCGGCGACGGCCTGCAGGCGGTGCAGGTTGTCGATCGAGCGGCGGTGGTTCTCGTCGTCGGCGGGATCGCGTTCGACGGCGAGGACGACGGTGTCGGGGGACACGAAGCGCGCGATGTCGTCGACGTGGCCGTGCGTGTCGTCGCCGACGCACCCCTCGCCCAGCCAGATCGTCTCGTCGCAGCCGAGCCAGCGCGCGAACTCGCGTTCGTAGTCGGCGCGACCGTAGCCGGGGTTGCGCACCTGCACGTCGGAGAGAAGCCACTCCTCGGTGACCATGATGCGGCCGGCGCCGTTCACCTCGATGCCACCGCCTTCGAGCACGAGCGGCCCCTGGCCATCGTGGCGCGGGACCACGGTGCGCGGGAGGCCGGTCCACTCGGCGACATGGCCCGGGACTTCGTCGTCGTGCTTCCAGTCGTCGTACTTGGCCCACGCATTGAAGCCGAAGTCGAGCAGCTCGACGGCGCCGTCGGCGCGATGCACGCCGATCGGCCCCGAGTCGCGGAGCCAGACGCGATCGGTGCGAGCGATGTGGAGGCAATAGCCGTCGGGGTGGACGCCGTGCGCCGTCAGCTTCTCGCGCGCCTGCTCGCGGGCGCGCGCGTCGACGCAGACGATCTCGACCCGCTCATGGCGTGCGAGCGCGCGCGTGATCTCGACCCAAACCCACGGGATCGGCTCGAACTTGCCGGGCCAGTCGGGCTCGTGATGCGGCCAGGCGAGCCACGTGGCGGCGTGCGGTGCCCATTCGGCGGGCATCCGGCGCGGGACGGGGGGCGGGACCATGCGACGCGGGCGATGAAGGCGGAGACGGGCGCGAGGGGCGAGGGCCGGGCGAATCTACCACGGTCCCGCGCGTCGTTTCGCGTGCGTCGTTGTGCTGTCGTGTGCGCGCGGCAAGCGCTGACAGGTACCTCCTGAACGCACGACGCCCCGCACCACCGGAGTGGTGCGGGGCGCGGTCGCGCGTGCGCCGGGTGGGGCGCGCCGCGCGACGGTGGTGCGTTCCGCTCAGGCCTTGGCGGCGCGGCGGCGGCGGATCGCGGCGAGGCCGGCGAGGCCCGTCGCCATCAGCGCGTACGTGCCCGGCTCGGGAACGACGTTCTGCGGGGCGCCGAAGCCGCTCAGCGTGAGGCCGCGGATGTTCCAGTTCGGGTTGGCGTTGGCGAACGAGTTGTCCCAGCCGCCATCGAGGGCAAGCTGGATCGTCGTGCCGGCTGCGAGGCTCCCGGACCAGGTCGAAACGACGTCGGTCAGCTGCTCGCCACAGAAGGCATTCAGCCCGGCGAGCGGATTGGCGAAGGTGCCGCTGATGACGCCGTTGTACAGCCGGCCGGCGGTCGGCGCGATCGCGGAGAATGCGCCACCGTTGATGCTGGCGAAGACGACACCGCCGTCGAAGCACGTCGCCGGTGTGAGTGACTGCTCGAAGTTGAAGCGGTGCGTCGCGCTCACCGAGAACGCGCCCCCCGAGGCGGTGAGCACCGGCGAGAGCAGCCGCGAGCGCGCCGGCGTGGTCACGCCGTTCACGCGCCACCCCTGACCCGCCGTCCACGTCCACGGATTGTTGCCGACGATGTTGCTGGTCGTGAAGCCGCCGTTGGTCGTGAGGAAGTCGATCGTCTGCGCGGGGAGCGCGGCCGCGACGGCGAGGCCGAGGGCGGCGGTGGCGAAACGGAGCGTGCGAGCGGGTGCCTGCATCTGGGCCTCGGGGCCTGGGTGGAATCGTGACCGGCGCGCCGCCCGAGAGTGGACGGGGAGCGGGGACGAGCCGCGAACGCGTGCGGATCGAGCAGAAGGCGTGCCCTGCGCCGAATGGCGTGATGAGACAGGCCGGTCCATTGCAGGTACAGAATTGGCAACAGCTTGCGATGTGCCGAGCTCGTCCGTTTCACGGTCGGGTGCTGCGGCACCTGTTGCATGAAGCACACAAGCGAGCGGGACCGTATGTGACAGCTTCATCGGCTGATCCCGGCGTGGATCGCGCAGGTCGTGACGCGATCGGTGTGATGCGACATCACCGGGTGAACGACAGGGGGCCGCCACATCACGGTGATGCGGCGGCCCCGGTCCGGCTGCGTGCGACGATCAGCGCGCGAGCCAGCGCTGCGTGATCGCTCCCGTGTACGCGTCGATCCGCCGGTCGCGGAAGAACGGCCAGTTGCGGCGCGCCTCCTCGATCATCGCCCGCTCGCAGGTCGCCACCAGCACCGCGGGATCGGTCCCCGCCTCGGCGAGCACGCGACCGTAGGGATCGTAGACGAACGACTGCCCGAAGAACTCGATGCCGTCCGTCCCCGGTTCGGCCTCGAAGCCGACGCGGTTGGGTGCCGCGACGAACACGCCGTTCGCGATCGCGTGCGCACGCTGGGCGGTGCGCCACATCATCACCTGCGTGTCGCCGAAACTCGCCTTCTCCGACGGATGCCAGCCGATCGCGGTCGGATAGAAGAGCACCTCGGCGCCGAGCATCGCGGTGATGCGGGCGCCCTCGGGATACCACTGGTCCCAGCAGATCAGCACCCCGATGCGCGCGAACCTGGTGTCCCAGACGCGGAAGCCGTTGAGTCCCGGATGCCGGTCGGCGCGCAGGTCGCCGGTGACGTCGCCCGGCGCGAAGTAGTACTTCTCCTCGAAGAGCGGGTCGTGCGGGATGTGCATCTTGTGATAGACGCCGAGCAGCGCACCGTCCGCGTCGACGATCGCCGCCGCGTTGCGGTAGAGCCCCGCCGCCTGCCGCTCGTAGACCGGCACGACGAGCACCACGCCCAGCTCCTGCGCGAGCGCCTGCATGCGCTCGACGGTCGGCCCGGGAATGGGTTCGGCGTAGTCGAAACGCTCGAGCTCGAGCCGCTTGCAGAAATACGGCGCGTTGAAGAGCTCCTGCAGGCAGATCACCTGCGCGCCGCGTCCGGCGGCCTCGCGCACCCGCTCGCTCGTGGCGGCGACGGTCGCGGCGACGTCACCGGCGACGGCCATCTGGACGAGGCCGACGGTGAAGGACGGGGCGGGGGCGAGGTTCGGCATGCGTGCAATCTCGCACGCCCGACAAGTCGCAGCGTCACACGACGCCGCGCGCCTGCAGCACATGGGTGCCTGCCGGCTAGCTTTCGGCAACCGAGCGAACCGATGACGACCGATCGTGACGCACGCGCGCCCCTGCCGGCGCCGGTGATGTACGACAGCTGCCTCCACTGCCGACATCGTTTCGCGCGCAACGAGGCGATCGAGGCGTTTCCCGTGGGACGCGGCCTCGCCTTCGACGAAGCGCGCGGGCGGCTGTGGGTGATCTGCGACGCGTGTGCACGCTGGAATCTCGTGCCGATGGACCGGCGCTGGGAGGCGATCGAGGCGTGCGCACGGGCCTTCACCGACACGACGCGTCGCGTGAGCACCGGCGAAATCGCGCTCGCGCGGCTCGGCGACGGGACGCAGCTCGTGCGCATCGGCGCGCCGCGGCTGCCGGAGTACGCGGCGTGGCGCTACGGCGATCGCATGGCCGCACGGCGACGTGCAGCGATCTCGCGTGGCCTCGTGCTCGGCGCGGTGGCCGCCGGCGGTCTCGCGCTCGGCGTACCGGCGCTCGCGACGGTGGGCGGCATCGCCGCACTCGCCGGCGCGGCGGGCTTCGTCGCCTTCCAGACGCTCGTCGTGGGCGGCGCGCTCGCGGCGTCCGGTGGCGCGGCAGGGCTCGCGGCGCGCCCCGTCCACGTGCAGGATGCCGACGGGCGCTGGATCGTCCCCGCCAAGAACACGGGCTACCGCTTCGTCGCCGATCCCACCCAACCCGGCGGGTGGGGGGTGCGGCTGCAGGGGTTCGGCTTCACGGACACGCCCATGTCGTTCGTGGAGATGGCGCTCCGCAACAACGGCCTCGCCGACGCGCCGACGGTGACGCTCGGTGGCGAGCGTGCGCATGCGGCGCTGGTGCGGTTGCTGCCGCGCGTCAACGCGACCGGTGCGCCGGGCAAGCGTGTCGAGACGGCGGTACGCGCGATCGAGGAAGCCGGCGCGCCGCACGACTTCCTCCCGCACCTCGCGCGCAACCTGCGCCCCCACATCATGCGCCAGGCCTTCGGCGACAGCGGCGAGATCACCGCGCTCCCGCCCGAGATCCGCCTCGCGATGGAGATGGCGGTGCACGACGATCTCGAACGTGCGGCGATGGAAGGCGAGTTGCACCGTCTCGAAGCAGCGTGGCGCGAAGCCGAGACGATCGCCGCGATCGCCGACCGCTTGCTGACGCCGCCGGTGGTCGATGCGAAGCTCGAATCGCTGCGGCGGCGTGCGGGTTCTCGTTGATGCTGTTCGGCGATCGTGTTCGGTGAAGATCCTGAACGGCGTGAACGCAGAGGGCGCAGGAGGTACGGCGGGGGCGCGGAGGTGCGAGCTGCGTACTTCGTCGTTCGGTTTGGATCCTGAACGGCGTGAACGCAGAGGGCGCAGAAGGTACGGCGGGGGCGCAGAGAGGTGCGGGCGGCGAGTTTCGGCGTTCGGTCACCTTCGATTGGTTTGTTGAATTCGGCGCGGCGCCGCTGTCCTCGCGATGAGCGCGGCATTGGTGGTTCGCATTCATCGTGATTCGTGCTTGTCGGTGAGCACGGACTTCCGCGAAACGCTCCTCTGCGACCCCGCCGTATCTTCTGCGCCCTCTGCGTTCCCGTCGTTCCAGCGCGCGGAACTGCGTTGCCGACTTTCGCACACGTACCGTCGCAGGAGATCACGACGGCGGGAGATCGAGACCGAGGACGATGTCGTTGACGTTCGTGCCGGTGTCCCACGCGCGGATCGTCGCGTCGACGGCGTCGAGCGCGAGGTAGCTGCGGTGCTCGGCGAGGGCGCGATCGGGGTCGTGACCGGCGGCGCGGATGCGCGACCACGTGTGACGATCGACGACGGCGCCGGCGGCGTCGGTGGGGCCGTCGCGGCCATCGCTGCCGGCGGCGAGGAGGTGGAGCCCCTCGGCGGCGTCGCCGGCATCGTGCAGCGCCCGGGCGGCGGCGAGGGCGAAGGCCTGCATGCGGCCGCCGAGGGCGCGCGCGGGGTCGGCGACGTGCACGACGGGTTCGCCGATGGCGATGCGGAGCGAGGGCACGTCGCGCACGCCACGACTCTCGCGGCGCGTGCGCGAGGTGAGCATCGCGGTGACGAACGCCGCGCCGGCGTCATGCGCGTCACCGGCGAGGCGCACGACGTTGGTGTCGGCGTGGAGTGCGCGACGCCACGCCTCGTCGTGCGCGGCGGCGGCGAGTGTCGCGCTCGACGCGACGATCTGCTGGTGCACGTAGGCGGTGCGCGGATCCCCCGCCGCCGGCATGCGCGCATCGTCGCGGTCCGCGGCCACCCAGGTGCGCACACGGGCAGGAACGCCGGGGATCGTATCGAGCAGCGCGAGCACCTCGCCGCGCGGCACGGGGTCGGCGGTGCAGGGCCCCGAGCCGATCGAGGGGAGGGTGTCGCCGATCACGTCGCTCACCAGCAGCACCGTCGTCGCCGCACCACGTTCACCGAGCGCGGTCGCGAGTCGCCCGCCACCCCAGCGGTGCACGCGTCGTCGCACGCGGTTGACGACGTCGATCGGATGCCCGCAATGCAGCAACGCATGACCGAGCGCGACGATGTCGTCCATCGCGAGTCCCGGGAGCGGCGCGGCGACGAGCGACGACGTGCCACCGGAGACGAGCACCAGCGCGTGGTCGCCGTCGCGAACATGATCGCGTACGTACGTGCCGATCGCGTCGGCGGCGTGTAGCGACCGCACGCCGGGCACGGGATGATCGCCGACGAGAACGGCGAGCGGTGCCACGGCATCCGCATCGACGGGTGATTCGTGCACGATGCAGAGGCCACCGGCGAGCGGGGCGTCCTGCGCCGCGCACCCCGCGAGCGCACCACGCGCCATCGGCACCGCCGCCTTGCCGATCGCCAGCACGTGGACCATCGCGTGCGCGCTCCCGAGCTGCAGCCGCCCACGCGGCAGCACGACCCGCGCGAGCGCCCGCTCGACCGCGACGTCGGGGCGCGTCGCGGTGACGGCGGTGCGATAGAGCTGTTCGAGCAGCGTGCGCGGATCGGCGGGCGGACTCACCGCGGCAATCCTAGTCGCTCCGGTGCGGGCACGCCTTCTTCCGGCTCTTCTCGACGTGCGTCGAACGGCATGAACGCAGAGGGCGCAGGGAGCACGTCGAGGTCGCAGTGGTGCGGGGGAGCGAGCACCTCGGCACTGCGTCGCGTCTCATTGGGAACTGCCATGACACGGAGGCACGGAGACGACCGGAGGATGGAGGGTGTGTCGTGGGTGCTGTCGTGCTCCGCGCAGTCGGATTCCTTGGATGGGTGCCGAGCGCTTGGAAGCAGTCGTTCGCTCGGCACTCATCCAACAGCATCAGCGCGCTCGCGCGCACGGCCGACCACGCGCGCCCTCCGTCCTCCGGTCGTCTCCGTGCCTCCGTGTCATGGCAGTTCAACGGAGCCCGCCGGCAACGACACAACACCCCGCATGTGACGAAGCAAAATCGCAGCGGCGCGACGCAGGGTGCTTCGTGCGTCGAACCGCTGCGACCTCGTCGTCAGCTCTGCGCCCTCTGCGTTCCCGCCGTTCGGCGGTACGCGAACGTTGTTCCCGCCGTTCGGCGGTACGCGAACGTTGGATCAGCGACCGCGGGTCTTCGCGACGGCGTCGCCGAGTTCGGTGTAGGCCGTCTCGACCATCTGGCGGAAGGGCTTTGCGACGTAGGTCACCTTGCCGTCGGGGCCGATCACGTAGAGGTAGCGCTTGTCGTACTTGGCATTCGCGTCGTACGCGCCGTACGCGGTGCCGACCTTGCCGTCGGCGTCGGAGCCGAACCACATCGGGAAGTTCGCCTCGGACGCCCACGCCTGCTGCGCATCGCTGCCGTCGGTGCTGATGGCTATCATCGTCACCTTGTTGCCGCCGGCGAACAGCTCCTGCCACTTGTCGCGGTAGGCTGTGAGCTGCGCGGTGCAGCCGCTCGTGCGGACACGGGGGAAGAACGCGAGGACGACCGTCTGGCCGCGGAACGACGCGAGCGAGACCGGCTTCGCCGCGCCCGTCTTGCCGACGACGCTGATCGTGAAGTCCGGCGCCGCCTGACCGACCTCGGGGCCGTTGGCCTGCGCGGCGGGCATCTGGTGACCGGCATGGCCGGCGTGCGACGCGGCGGGGGCCTGCGCGAGGCAGAGCGCGGGCGTCAGCGCGACGGTGAGAGCGAAACGACGGATCATCGGGCGAGTCTCCGGCGCCGGACACGGCGCATCAGGGTCGGGAACGGATCGGGCGCCGCCCCGAGGGACGGCGCCCGGCACTGCGTGGAACGCTCAGCGGCGGGCGAGGTTCCGCAGCACGTACGGCAGGATGCCGCCGTTGCGGAAGTACTGCAGCTCCTCGGGTGTGTCGATGCGGGCGCGCACCTGGAAAGTGCGCGCGCTGCCGTCGGGCCCCGTCGCCGTCACCGTCAGCAGCTGACGCGGCTGCAGCGTGTCGTCGACACCGGCGATGTCGTACGTCTCGAAGCCGGTGAGGCCGAGCGACTGGCGCGTCTGCCCGTCGACGAACTCCATTGGCAGCACGCCCATGCCCACGAGATTGGAGCGATGGATGCGCTCGAACGACTCGGCGATGACGCCGCGCACGCCGAGCAGGCGCGTCCCCTTGGCCGCCCAGTCGCGGCTCGAGCCGGTGCCGTACTCCTTGCCGGCGATCACCAGCTGCGGCACGCCCTCACCGAGGCGACGCATCGCGACGTCGTAGATGGTCTCGGCCTCGCCACCGGGCGTGGTGGTCGTCCACCACCCTTCCTTGCCGCCGACGAGCTCATTGCGCAGGCGGATGTTGGCGAAGGTGCCGCGCACCATCACCTCGTGATGGCCGCGCCGCGCACCGTACGAGTTGAAGTCCTTCCGCTCGACGCCGCGCGACTGCAGATAGACGCCGGCCGGGCTCGATGCGGCGATGTTGCCCGCCGGCGAGATGTGGTCGGTCGTGATGCTGTCGCCGAACATGCCGAGGACGCGCGCGCCGGTGATCGGCGCGATGCCCGGCGGCACGAGCGTCATCCCTTCGAAGTAGGGCGGCAGCGCGACGTAGGTGCTCGACGCGTCCCACGTGTACGTCTGCCCGGTCGGCGTCGGGAGCGCGCGCCATTCGGCGTCGCCCTCGAAGACGCTCGCGTACTCGCGCTCGAACTGCTCGCGCTTGACGCTGCGCAGCACTTCCTGCTCGACGTCCGCGCTGCTCGGCCAGATGTCGGCGAGGAACACGGGGCCGTGGTCACCGACGCCAAGCGGTTCGGTCGCGAGGTCGATGTCCATGCGGCCGGCGAGCGCGTAGGCGACGACGAGCGGCGGCGACGCGAGGTAGTTGAAGCGCGTCTGCGGATTGACGCGCCCCTCGAAGTTGCGATTGCCGCTCAGCACCGCGGTGACGACGAGCTTCCCGTCGTCCACGGCCTTGCTGATCTCCTCGGGGAGCGGCCCCGAGTTGCCGATGCAGGTCGTGCAGCCGTAGCCGACGACGTTGAAGCCGAGTGCGTCGAGCGCGGGCTGCACGCCGGCCTTGGCGAAGTACTCGGTGACGACCTTCGAGCCCGGCGCGAGCGAGGTCTTGACCCACGGCTTGCGACGGAGCCCCTTGGCGACCGCATTCCGTGCCAGCATGCCCGCGGCGAGCATGACGCTCGGGTTGCTGGTGTTCGTGCAGCTCGTGATCGCGGCGATGACGACGGCGCCGTCGGTGAGGTCGAACGTCTCGCCGCCGTACTCGACGCGCACCTTCGGCTTTGCCGGCGCCGCGGCGACGGCGGTGCCACCCTCGCTCGCATTCGCCACCGCATCGAGGCGCGCGCGCGTCTCGACGAGATTCAGCTCGTAGTTCGCCTTGGCGCTCGAGAGCGGGATGCGATCCTGCGGGCGACGTGGGCCGGCGAGACTGGGCTCGACGGTCGAGAGGTCCAGGTCGAGCGTGTCGGTGAAGACGGGATCCGGCGTCTCGTCGGTGCGGAAGACGCCCTGCCGCCGGGCATACGCCTCGACGAGTGCGATCTGCGCTTCGCTGCGACCCGACAGTCGCAGGTAGTGCAGCGTCTCCGCATCGACGGGGAAGAAGCCCATCGTCGCGCCGTACTCGGGCGCCATGTTGGCGATCGTCGCGCGATCGGCGAGCGACAGGTTCGAGAGCCCCGCGCCGTAGAACTCGACGAACTTGCCGACGACCTTCTTCCTGCGGAGCATCTCGGTGACGGTCAGCACGAGATCCGTCGCCGTCGCGCCGGCGGGGAGCTTGCCGGTGAGCTTGAAGCCGATGACCTCGGGGATCAGCATCGAGAGCGGCTGGCCGAGCATCGCCGCTTCGGCCTCGATGCCACCGACGCCCCAGCCGAAGACGCCGAGGCCATTGATCATCGTGGTGTGCGAATCGGTGCCGACGAGCGAATCGAAGTACGCGGCCTTCGCGCCGTCGTCCGCCGTGCCGGCGAAGACGGTCTGCCCGAGGTACTCGAGATTCACCTGATGGCAGATGCCGGTGCCCGGCGGGACGACGCGGAAGTTCTCGAAGGCACCCTGGCCCCAGCGCAGGAACTGGTAGCGCTCGCGGTTGCGCTCGAACTCGAGGGCGACGTTGCGGAAGAAGGCGTCGGCGGTGCCGAACTCGTCGACCTGCACCGAGTGGTCGATGACGAGGTCGACCGGCTGCAGCGGGTCGATGCGCGTCGGATCGCCGCCGAGGGCGACGAGCGCGTCGCGCATCGCGGCGAGATCGACGACGCAGGGGACGCCGGTGAAGTCCTGCAGCAGCACGCGCGCGGGCATGAAGCTGATGTCGCGTTCCGTCTTCGCGGCGACGTCCCAGGTCGCGAGCGCGACGATGTCGTCGCGCTTGACGAAGGCGCCGTCCTCCATGCGGAGGAGGTTCTCGAGCAGCACGCGGAGCGAGACGGGGAGCGTCTGCACGCGATTCCCGGGCACGCTCGCGAGGGCGTCGAGGGCGAAGATGGTGTAGGTGGTGCCCCCGACGTCGAGCGTCGTGCGGGCGCCGAAGGAGTTCGGATGCGGCATGGGCCGGCGATCTCCGGAGTGCGACCCCCGCGGCATGGTCGGGCGGGGGCAGGTGAGGAGCTGAGCCGCTGGCGAGCGGCGCCCCATCGGGCCCCTGCCGGCCAGGCTGCGCGCAACATAGCCGGTTACGCACCGGCCGTCCCTACCTGTCCGGCCTCGGTGCGGCGGGCGGAAACAGCTGGTAGCACGTAGGGCACGTAGGGCACGTAGGGCACGTAGGGCACGTAGACATGGCGCCCGTGGTCGGTTCGGAACTGTTCGGGGCCGCCTCGGCTGATTGCTGATTGCCTGCGCTCACCCGTCCGGATGGTCGCACGTCGCGGGGATGCCTACGTGCCCTACGTGTCCTACGTGCTTCCGACTGTTCCGGCCAGTCCGGAGGGCCAGACCCGGCGCTGCCGCAGCGTGCGAGCGTGCGGCTAGGTTGGGCGCATGGCCGATGTCGTCTCGATCGCGATGCAGCTCATGGCGGTGCCGTCGATCTCGGGGGAGGAAGCCCGGGTGGTGACGGTGGCCGAGGGGCTCCTGCAGGGGCTCGGGTGGAACGTCCGCCGGATCCCGGTGAGTCCGGGCGGGCGCGATTGCCTGCTGGCGTACGGCGACCGGCCGCCGGAAGTGGTGCTGAGCACGCATCTCGACGTCGTGCCGCCCTGGATCCCGCCGCGGCTCGACGACACCCATCTGCACGGTCGCGGGGCGTGCGATGCCAAGGGGATCGCGGCGGCGATGATCGTCGCGGCGACCGCCCTGCGCGATCGCGGCGTGCCGGCCGGCGTGCTGCTCGTCATCGGCGAGGAGACGGCGCACGACGGCGCCAAGGCCGCCAACGCGTATCCCAACGCGTCGCGCGTGCTGATCAACGGAGAACCGACCGAGAGCAGGCTCGCGATCGGCACCAAGGGCGTCGTGCGCTGCACCGTCACCGTGCAGGGACGCGCGGCGCACTCGGCCTATCCGCATCTCGGTGACAGCGCGACGGCCAAGCTCGTGCGGCTGCTCGCGGAGCTCGACACGCTCGCCCTGCCGCAGCATCCGCTGCTCGGCCCGACGACGGTCAACATCGGCTTCCTGTCGGGTGGCGTCGCGGACAACGTCACCGCGCCCGAGGCCAGCGCGCGGCTGATGGTGCGCCTCGTCACGCCGGTCGAGGAGACGATGGCGGTGCTGCGCCGCTGGATCGGTGATCGCGCGACGCTCGTGGCCGAGACGATGGTGCCGGCAGTGGTGCTCGGCACGGTGGACGGCTTCGCGACCGAGGTGATGGCGTACGCGACCGACGTCCCCGAGCTGTCGAACTGGGGGACGCCCTACCTGTTCGGGCCGGGGACGATCCACGTCGCGCACACCGACGAGGAGCGCATCGCCCTCGACGAACTGCACGCGGCCGTCGGCGCGTACGAGCGGCTCGCGGTCGCGGCGCTGGCGCGCGAGGGCGCGACGTCGCGCTGAGCGGGGACGCGCAGCGGCTCCGGCGTCGGTCGTGGCGTCGCGCCCGCATCGGGCGGCGCCAGGATCGATGACCGTGCAACTTTCCCGTCCCGTGCGCGCCCCGTCGGTTCCCGCCGGCCCGAGGGCGCGTCATCCACTTCCGTCCTTCCGCGCCCGTTTCCGCATGACCGCCCCGCACGCCACCCGCATCGAGACCGACACCTTCGGCCCCATCGAGGTCGCCGCCGACCGCTACTGGGGCGCGCAGGCACAGCGCTCGCTCGGCAACTTCAAGATCGGCTGGGAGAAGCAGCCGGCGTCGATCGTCCGCGCGCTCGGCACCGTCAAGAAGGCGGCCGCGCGCGTGAACATGCGGCTCGGCAAGCTCGATCCGGCGATCGGCGAGGTGATCGTGCGCGTCGCCGACGAGGTGATCGCCGGCACGCTCGACGACCACTTCCCGCTCGTCGTCTGGCAGACGGGATCGGGGACGCAGTCGAACATGAACGCGAACGAGGTCATCTCGAACCGCGCGATCGAGCTGCTGGGGGGCGTCATGGGGAGCAAGACGCCGGTGCACCCCAACGACCACGTGAACATGAGCCAGAGCTCGAACGACACCTTCCCGACGGCGATGCACATCGCCTGCGCGGAAGAGGTCGTGCACAAGCTCCTGCCGGCGCTGCGGCACCTGCACGCCGCGCTCGACGCGAAGGCGACGGCGTGGGCCGGCATCATCAAGATCGGGCGCACGCACACGCAGGACGCGACGCCGGTCACGCTCGGCCAGGAGTTCTCGGGCTACGCGCAGCAGGTCGCGAACGGGATCGCGCGGATCGAGTCGACGCTGCCGATGCTGATGGAGCTCGCGCAGGGCGGCACGGCGGTCGGCACCGGGCTCGCGTCACCGGTCGGCTTCGCCGAGGCGGTGGCGGCGGAGATCGCGGCGTTGACGGGGCTCCCGTTCACGAGCGCACCCAACAAGTTCGAGGCGCTCGCCGCGCACGACGCGATGGTCTTCACGCACGGCGCGATCACGACGGTCGCGATGGCGTGCTTCAAGATCGCGAACGACATCCGCTTCCTCGGCTCGGGGCCGCGTGCGGGGCTCGGCGAGCTGGCGCTGCCGGAGAACGAACCCGGGAGCTCGATCATGCCGGGCAAGGTCAACCCGACGCAGAGCGAGGCGCTGACGCAGGTGGCGGTGCAGGTGCACGGCAACAACGCGGCGATCACCTTCGCGGGGAGCCAGGGCCACTTCGAGCTGAACGTCTACAACCCGCTCATGGCCTACAACTTCCTGCAGTCGGTGCAGCTGCTGGCCGATGCCGCGGTGAGCTTCACCGACCACTGCGTGGTCGGGATCGAGCCGCGGCTCGACAACATCGCCCGCGGCCTCGCCAACTCGCTGATGCTCGTCACACCGCTCAAGGAGAAGTACGGCTACGACCGCGCGGCGAAGATCGCGAAGACCGCGCATCGCAACGGGACGACGTTGCGCGAGGAGGCGATCGCCGACGGCATCCCGGCGGACGACTTCGACGCGATCGTACGCCCGGAGCTCATGATCGGTCCCGGCTGAGCGATGCGCTCGCGCCGATTCCGGTCATGCAACCGCATTGAACCACGGCGCGATGCGTCACGGCGGAACGGCCCACGGCTCGACCGCCCACGGTCGGACTGAAGAACGAGCTCAGTCGCCGTGGGCCGTTCCGCCGTGGGCCGTTCCGCCGTGCCGCATCGCGCCGTGGTTCAGTGCGGTCGAGGATGCAGATACGTCAACGGAGATGGACCGCCTCGAACGACGCGAGCGTCTTGCCGGCGTCGTCGCGGAGGGCGAGGGTCTCGCCGACGATGTGCGCGGTGCGGGCGCGGGCGAGGGCGTCGCGGAGGGCGCGTTCGCGCGACATGAGGGGTTCGTCGCAGGCCATCATCGTCCCCATCAGGTTGCCGAACGTGACCCGGTCGCCGCTGACGGTGACGGTGCCGCCCATGCCGTTGCAGCCGACGGTGGCGCTCACTTCGGTGACGCCGTTGCGCTCGCGCAGGATCATGTGCGGCTCGCGGTGATCGGGCACGGTGGTGACCGGCTGGCCCGCGAGCCGCACGATGCGCCAGTACGTGTTCACGAGCGAGGCGGTGCCGCGCGGGGCGGCCTGCGCGGCGTCCGGTGTTCCGGTCGTGCCGACACGACGGGCAGAGAGTTGCAGCGCACCGGCCGCGTCGCGCAGTTCGAGCCGGTCGCCGTCGATGCGCACACGGGTCGCGCGACGGAGCGCGCGCACGAGCTGCTGCTCCTGCGCCATGACGCCGTCCGCTGCGGGGCAGCGCTTGCGCGTCGCGCGGACGGGGCTCACGCGCACTCTCTCGCCCGTCTGCGCCACCGTCGCACGCAATGCGTTGCACCCGGCGGACGCGGTCAGCCGACCGGCGCCGTCGACGGACAACGACGCGGTCGTCCCGCCGACGAGCGAGGCCACCGCGCCGCGCCCGTTGTTGATCATCGTCACCGCCCACGCCGTGCCGGCGAGCGCGCCCGATTCGCGACGGAATTCGGCCAGCTCCTTGCCGTCGGCGGTGAGCAGCACGAGCCGGTCGCCCGTCACGCGCGTGCGTGCGGCCGACGTGAGCGCGTCGCGGTAGGCGCCCGACTGCGCGTCGAGGTCGGGCGGGCACGCCATCATCGTCCCCGCGAGCGTCGCGATGGTGATCGTGTCCCCGCGGTGCGTGACGGTGCCGGTGAGCCCGTTGCAGCCGTCGTGCGCGACCACTCGTCGCCCCTCGAAGCGCAGCGTCGGCATGCGATCGGCCGATGCGGGGCGCGCGCCGATGCGGGTGGCGGTCCAGGCGGTGCCGTCGAGCGAGACGGGCGCGCCCTGTGCGGCGAGCGGCAGGGCGGCGACGGCGACGAGAAACAGGTGGCGCATCGGGATCGTCGATGAGGTGAGCGGCGATGTCGAAACGGGTCGGACAGGAGACGTCACAACTCAGCGCGCGTGCACACCCAGCGCAAGCCGTCGACGGGACAGTGTTGCGCGCTCGGTGGTCGCGGGTGCGCCGTCATCGAAGCGCGCATCGCGCCACGCGATGCCAGACGCGACGCGTCACGCCACGCGTCGCGTGACGATCGCGCCGGTCGGGCACTGCGCCACGAAGTCGCCGTCGGCGAGGCTCCAGTCGAAGGTGCCCTGCGCGGGGATCGCGCGGCCGTCCTCGTCGCGCTGCATCGTGCGCGGCGCGAGCGCGATGCACATGCCGCAGCCGGTGCAGCGATCGCGCACCACCTCCACCTGCACCGGATGCCGCGGCCAGACGCCGCGCCCGACGCGAAGCGCCTGTTCGAGATGCGGCAGCGCCTCGAGCGCGGCCTGCTCGCCGGCTTCGATCAGCATCGGGATCTTCTCGAAGTTGAACCACCCGTACTGGTTGACGCGCGGCCGGATGAGGAGGAGCGGCGGCCCGTGCCAGTCGCGGAGCGGCCAGCCCTGGAGCGTGCGCATCATGAGCGTCGCCGAACGCATGAAGATCGTCGCGAGCCCTTCGGACATGATGTCGGCCGCGAGCGCGATCTCGCTGTTGCCGACGTCCACCGCGATGAGCGCATCGACGCCCATCGCGGCCCACGCCACGGGGAGGTTGTCGCAGGTGCCGCCGTCCACGCAGACGCGGCGCGAGTCGCCCTGCATCACCACGCCCGGCGGAAAGAAGCCCGGCAGCGCGCACGACGCGTAGACCGCCTCGCGCAACGAGACGTTCGTGAACCCCGGGCTCCCCCACGCCACCTGCACGCCGCGCTCGAGATCCACGGTGTTGATCAGCACCGGCGTCGCGAGCTCGTCGAAGCGGCGATCGGGGACGACGCCCGCGATGAGCGCGGACAGCGGCTCGGCCGCGTAAAAGCTCGGCGCGCGCAGTCCCGCTCGCGCGAATGCCGCCGTGTTGACGCGGAAGAGCTGCTTGCGCGTCAGCGCCCGCGCGCGATGCTCGAGCCACGGGAGCGGCGTCCCCGCGCCGTACGCGGTGGCGATCAGCGCGCCGATGCTCGACCCCGCGAAGAGCGTCGGCCGGATGCCCAACCGCTCCAGCACGCGCAGGACGCCCAGGTGGGCGAAACCCTTGAGCCCTCCGCCGCCGAGCACGAGGCCGATCCGTGGGGACTGCGCGGCGGTCATCCGGGGGCGCTCCTCGTGCCGGGGTGGCGGTGTCGTCCAGCATAGCGACGCGCGCGGCACCGGTGCAGGGCCGTGCGCTGCTTCGCGGTGGCGCATCGCGATCGCGTCGCACGCCGCGATATCTTGGCGGCATGCGCCTGCTCTTCGTGGAGGACGACGCGCGGCTCGCGACGGCGGTCACGCCGGCGCTGCGCGAGGCGGGCTTCGCGGTCGATCACGCGGCGACGGTGGCCGATGCGACACGCCTCGCGGGGCGTGTGGAATACGACGCGATCGTGCTCGACGTGCGCCTCCCCGATGGTGACGGCTTCACGCTGCTGCGGCGGTTGCGCGGCGAGGGGGTGCAGGCCCGCATCCTCATGGCGACGGCGCGTGACGGCGTCGACGATCGCATCACGGGGCTCGACGCGGGCGCCGACGACTACGTGGTCAAGCCGTTCGCCGTGCCGGAGCTCGTCGCACGCCTTCGCGCGCTGCTGCGCCGCCCGAGCGAGTCGGTGCCGGTGGTGCTGCGCGCCGGTGACCTGGCGCTCGACACGGCCACACGCCGCGCACGGCGCGGCACGCGTGAGATCGAGCTCACCGCCAAGGAGTTCGCGGTGCTCGAAGTGCTCCTGCGACGCGTCGGTCGCGTCGTGACGCGCGAGGAGCTCGCGCACCGGGCGTGGGACGACAACTTCGATCCGTTCAGCAACGTGATCGACGTCTACATCGCACGGCTGCGGCGCAAGCTCGAAGGGCCGGGCGAGCGCGCGGTGCTGCACACCGAGCGCGGCGCGGGCTATCGGCTCGAGGTGGCGGCGTGAGTCGCGCGCGGCTCGGCGTGCGCGCGCGGCTGACGGCGTGGTATGCCGGGACGCTCGTGCTCGTGGTGGTCGCGACCGCCCTCGCCGGCCGCACGATCACGCGCCGTCTCCTCGACGCGCAGTTCGACGCCTCGCTCGCGGGGAGCGGCGCACTCGCGACGCGCTTCTTCCGCTCCGAGGTCGCCGAGTACCGCACGGTCGAGGCGACGCTCGCGCACCTGGGGAGCGAGTTCGTCTTCCCGGATCGGCGCATCGACTTCGTGCGTCCCGACGGCACGCACTTCACGCCGCCCGGCGTGCCGCATCACGCGCGCCCCGCGCTCGCGCCGCCGGTGCGCGACACACTCCTTCCGCTCGACCCCGATCTCGCGCCCGGCTGGACGGTGCACGTGGATGGCAGTGCGGCGTCGCACGAGGCGCTGCTGCGCCGCATCGACCTGACGTTCCTCGTCGTGCTCCCGCTGATCGCGATCGTCGGCGCGGCCGGCGGCTGGTGGCTCACGGGACGGACGCTGCGCCCCGTCGGTGCCATGGCCGGTGCGGCCGAGCGCATCACGGCGTCGTCGAGCGGCGACCGGTTGCCGGTGGCGAACGCACAGGACGAACTCGGTCGGCTCGGCGGCACGGTCAACGCGTTGCTCGACCGGCTCGACGGCGCGCTCGCGCAGCAGCGCCGCTTCCTCGCCGACGCCGCGCACGAGCTGCGCACACCGATCGCCCGGATGCGCGCGATGCTCGACGTCGCCCCCGCGAGCGATCGTCCACGCGACGAACCGCTCCGGCACGAGGTCGCACAGCTCACGACGCTGGTCGACGAGCTCCTGCTCCTCGCGCGTGCCGACGCCGCGCCGGTGCAGCTCGCCCTCGCACCGCACTTCCTCGACGACGTGATCGTCGAGGCACTACCTGCGTGGCGTGCCGCCGCGATCCGTGCCGGTGTGACGCTCCAAGTCGGCGACGTGCAGGAAGCCCCCGCGCGACTCGACGCCCCGCACGTCGTGCGACTCCTCGGCGTGCTGGTGGACAACGCGATCCGCTACACCCCGTCCGGTGGACGCGTGCGCGTGTCGGTGGCCGGTGGTGACGCGGCGCGGCTGGTCGTCGAAGACGACGGCATCGGCATCCCGCCCGACGAGCGCGCACTCGTGACGGCGCGCTTCTTCCGCGGCGCACTGGCGCGGCACCGCGCGCCGGACGGCTCGGGGCTGGGCCTCGCGATCGCGCAGTGGATCGTGGCGCAGCACGGAGGGACGCTGGAGATCGAGCCGGGGCTCGCCGCGACCGATCGCGTGGGGACGCGGGTGAGTGCGACGATCCCGCTCATGCCGTCACCGAGCGCCATGCCGGCGACGGCATGAGTCGCGGGCGGATCGTCACGCCGCCGGGCGCAGCGTCCGGACCACCGCGTCGAGCGGACTCGTCTCACTGGACGGCCGGTATTCTAAGCCGCACTGCGAGCAGTCGTACGCTTCGCACCACTCCGCATGCCCGATGCCGATGAACCGCCGCTGGTACTTGCACCCGCTCGGTCCATTGTGGCAGCGGCAGACAGCAGCGCTCGAGGCCGACTCGGGTAGCGGTCCCGCCGCATCGCGGAGTGCAGGGCGCTCGCGCAGCCGGGGGTCCATGAGCGACTGATGGATCGTGGACGCGCGACGCATCGGCACACGGATCAGGCGCCCGTAGACGGCCAGCGGGACGAGCTCGTACTCGGGTGGCAGCGCGTCGGACGCCGCGGCCGCGGTCAGTGCGGTGCGATCCGCGGCGCCGAGCCACTGGCCCACATGGTGCCGGATGCTGTCCAGCACCGCCGGATGCACCATGAACGGCGCGCGCGCGCAGCGCAGCGACTCGGCCTCGCCGACGTCGCTCACCAGCGAGATGCCTCGCGACACGTCGATGATGTCCACGTCGTCCGCAGCATCCGCGATCCACCTGCCGTTCACGAGTCGAGCCGGGCGATTCTCGCCCACGCACCGGTCGCACGATCCCATCGCGCATCCGATGATCGGCGGATTCGTCGGCAACCGGAAGGGCGAGCATCCGCCCTTGCCCTTCTCGCACGAACAAACGAGCTCGCCGGCCCGATGAAATTCCCCGGTGGATCGCCACTCGCCGTCCACCATCCGTGCCGCGACCAGCCGATGCGTCGGAGGCAGGACATAGATGAGCCGCACGGTTCCGTCAACCTCCCTCACCTCGTGAAGCATCGTACCGGAGGGAAGTGTCAACGGTAGCGGCTGGCCATGAGGCCGACCGCTTCGCGCGACCGACGGTGCGATCGGATCGGCGTCGGCCCCCTCGCGTGATTCGCACGCGGTGACGAGTGCCGGAAGGAGAGCGAGGCCGAGAGTCGGGAGCAGTCGGTGCTTGTTGCGGATGAGCGACATTGCCGGTCTCCAGCTTCAAGGTTGCTTGCCTTCGGCCACGACGCCCGCTCGGGGCGTCATATCCCGGTTGAAGGAAGACGGATACGAAGGGTGCGACGGCAGCGCAACTCGACCGTTCGGCTCTGCCGCCGCACGACTGCGTCGTGACGATCGTGCGAAATTCCGCATCTCCCGTGCGCGTCCCGCGCGTCGTTAATCGTGCTTTCACGGTCGGCGGCGAAATTGCGCGGATGCGACGGACCACTCCATCCGGCAAGACGCTGTCGATCGCCTGCGCTCTCATGCTGGCGATGGACGCGACGCTCGGGGCACAGCGTGTCGTGTCACCGGTCGCTGTTGCCGACGTTCGCATCTCGACCCTCGCCGAGGCCCTTCGTCGCGCGCGTACCGCCGCTCCGGTCGCGGAGCTTGCCCGCGCACAGGTCGCGATCGCGCGCGGCCGGGTGCGCGAGGAGACGCAGTGGGCGAATCCGGAGCTGCTCTACCGCCGCGAGGACCTGAACGCGAACACGTCCGTACCCGGCGACATCTTCGCCGAGGCGTCGGTGCCGTTCCCGATCACGGGCCGGCGACTCGCACTCAGGAGCGCGGGGGGCGAGGCGGTCGCGCGGGCGCGTGCGGACTCGACGACGCTGCTCGCGCAGCTCGATGCCGACGTCGCCACGGCGTGGTGGGCGATGCTGCGCGCCGAGGCGCTGCTCGAGGCGATGCGGAGCTTCCGCGCCAACGTGGACTCGATCGCCGTCTACGATTCGCTGCGCGCCGCCGAGGGCGCGATCGCCGAGGTGGTGGCGCTCAGGGCGCGCGTCGAGGGCGATCGTGCGACGCTCGCCGAGGTGACCGCTGCCGCCGAAGTGGCACGCGCACGGGCGACGCTCGCGCAGCTGCTGGCACTGCACGCCGACTCGCTCGATGCCTCCGACCGTGATGCGTTCACGGCGCTGCTCCCCGACGCTCCGACCGCGCCCGCCACGAGCACATCGAACGTCGCACCACTGCGCCGCCCCGAACTGGTCGCCGCCGAAGCCGCCGAGCGCGAGCTGCGGCGCCGCGTGCAGGGCGAGCGCTGGGCGCTCGTCCCCGACGTCACGCTGAACGCCGGCACCAAGCGCACCGGGCCGCTCCGCTACACGGTGCTCGCCGTCGGCATGCCGTTCCCGATCTTCAATCGCAACGAAGGCGCGCGTGAACGGGCGGCGGGCGAACTGCTCGCCGCCGCGGCGACGCGTCGTGCGGTCGCGCAGCGGATGTCGCGCGAGGCCGAGGCGGCGAACGCGGCGCGCCTGGCCCTCCGTCGCACGCCGCCACCGCGGCAACTCGCGGCGCGTGCCGCCGATGCGGCGCGGATCGCGCGTGCGGCCTATCGCGAGGGAGGCATCGGCCAGCTCGAACTGCTCGAGGCGCAGCGCGCCGCCGTCGCCGCACGCGAGGCGATCGTGCGCTGGGCCGCCGAAGTCCGCCTCGCCGACGTCGCCTGGCGTCGCGCCACCGGCCAGTCCCAGGAGACGCCGTGATCTTCCGCTCCGTTCGCGTCGCTGCCGCTGCGTCGGTGGCGGTCGCATCGCTCGTCGCGTGCGAGCGTGCGAGCCCACCCGCCGCCGCGGCCGCCGCCGGACCCGCTCGCGACACCGCGCTCGTCTCGGCGCGCATGCTCGCCCTCGCCGACTTCGGCTTCGACACCGTGCGCGTCGAGCCGTGGCGCGAGGCGCTCGTGCTGCCGGCGCGCATCGTCCTCGATCCGCAGCTCGCGCAGCCCGTCGGCAGCATCGTCGAAGGGCGCGTCGTGCGCGTGCACGTGCAGCCGGGCGACGCGGTGCGTGCGGGGCAGGTGCTGGTGACGCTCCACAGTCACGAGATGCTCGACGCGCGCAACGCGTACGCGCGCGCGGTCGCCGCCGTGGCCGAGGCACGCGTGCAGGTCGAGGCGGCGACGAGTGCGCTCGGCCGCGCCGAACGATTGCTCGCCCTGCGGGCCGGCAGTCTGGCGGAAGTCGAACGCGCGCGCGCCGCCAAGGCCGCGGCCGACGCGATGCGGGCCGCCGCCGAAAGCGATCGGCAGCGCGCGCACGAGCTGGTGTCGCACCTGTACGGTGCCGAAACCAACGCCGCCTTCGAGGCCGATCCGCACCAGGTCTACATCCGCGCGCAGCGCGCCGGCGTCGTCATGGCGCGGTCGGTCGGCACGGAGCAGGTGGTGGCGATCGGCACGCCGCTGCTCGTCATCGGGCCGCGCGACGGCCTGCTGCTGCGCGTCGACGTCCCCGAGCAGGCGCTCGCCGCCGCACGCGTCGGCGCGTCGGTGCGCTTCACGGTGCCGGCGTATCCGGGGCGACGGTTCGACGCGACGGTGGTGCGCGTCACGCCCATGCTCGACTCGCTCTCGCGCACCACCGAACTCCTCGCCCGCATCGCCGGCGACGTGCCGTCGCTCCACGCCGAACAGGGGGCGCAGGCCGAGTTGCTCGGCCCACCGGGCGAGGCGGTGCCGCTCGTGCCGCTCGATGCGGTGCAGCGCTTCGGCGGCGACACCGTCGTGATCACGGCGGCGCAGCGCGGCGAGGGGATGCTGCTCGAAGCGGTGCGGGTGCGTGTCGCGCGGCGGAGCACGAGTGCGGCGGCGATCGCGGGCGGTGTGCGCGCGGGGAGCGTGGTGGTCACGCGCGGTGCGGCGCTCGCCAAGACCGAGATCATGAAGCGGCAGGCGGGCGAGGCGGAGCCCTGACGATGGCGCGGTTCTTCCGCTGGGTGCTCGACAACACGGTGGCCGTGCTGGGCGCGGTCTGCGGCCTCGTCGCAGCGGGTCTGTGGGCGCTGTCCGACGTGCCGTTCGACGCCTTTCCCGATCTCACGGGGACACGCGTCGAGGTGATCGCCGTCGCGCCCGGCTTCGCGCCGGAGGAAGTCGAACAGCTCGTCACCTACCCGCTCGAGCAGTCGCTGATGGGGCTCCCGGGTGCCGAGGGCGTGCGCTCGATGAGCAAGTACGGGCTCGCGCTCATCACCGTGCCGTTCGCCGACGGCACCGATCTCCATCTCGCGCGCAACCTCGTGCAGGCACGGCTCAACGACGCGGCCGCCGCGCTCCCCGCCGGCACCGTCGCGACGATGGGGCCGATCGCGACGCCGCTGGGCGAGATCTACCAGTACACGATCCGAAGCGACTCGCTCTCGCTGCTCGAACTCAAGGCGCTGCACGACTACGTCATCCGGCCGCGGCTGCGGAGCGTGCCCGGCGTGAGCGAAGTCAACTCGTGGGGCGGGCTGCTCGCGCAGGTGCAGGTGACCGTCGATCCGACGCGACTCGCCGCGCGTGGGCTGACGATCGAGGACGTGCATCGCGCGCTGGCCGAGAACACGATGGCCTTCGGCAACGCCTACACCGAACGCGCCGGCGAGCGCACCACGTTGCGCGGGCTCGGGCGCGTCGGCAGCCCGGCCGAGGTGGAGCGCGTGATCGTCGCGACACGCGGTGGCATCGCCGTGCGCGTGAGCGACGTGGCGACGGTGGCGATGGGCGCCGCGCCGCGCGCCGGTGCGGTCACGCGCGACGGTGCGGGCGAGGTGATGAGCGGGATGGTGCTCAAGCTCGTCGGTGCCGACAGCCGCGCGGTGATGGCCGGCGTTCGGGCGCGCATGGACGAGATCCGCGCCGCGCTGCCCCGACACGTGATCGTCGAGCCCTTCTACGACCAGGGCGACCTGATCGATCGCGTGACGAGCACGATCGCGGGCAACCTGCTGCAGGGCGGGCTGCTCGTGGTCGTGATCCTCTTCGTCTTCCTGCGCGACGTGCGCGCGGCGCTCGTCGTGGCGAGCGTGATCCCGATCAGCATGCTCGCCGCCTTCCTGGCGCTCCGCCTCACGGGGGGCTCGGCCAACCTGATGTCGCTCGGCGCGGTGGACTTCGGGCTGCTCGTGGATGCGAGCGTGGTGATGGTGGACAACTTCGTGCGGCGGATGGCATCGCGCGACGGCGACGCCGATCGCACCGCGACGCTCGTCGACGCCGCGGCCGAAGTCGGGCGGCCGATCCTCTTCGGCGTCGGGATCATCGTCGCCGTCTACCTGCCGATCTTCACGCTGCAGGGGATGGAAGGGCGCATGTTCGCGCCGATGGCGTTCACCGTCGTCTGCGCGGTGCTCGGCTCGCTGCTGCTGGCGATGACGTACGTCCCCGCCATTTCCACCCTCGTGCTCCGGCCGCGCGCGCAGGGCGAGGTGCAGTGGTTCGTGCGGCTGCAGCGCTGGTACGACGCACGGCTGCGACGCGTGCTCGCCGTTCCACGCGCGGCGTTCGCGGTCGCGCTGCTCGCCGTCGTCGGCGCGGTCGGATCGCTGTCCGTCATCGGCACCGAGTTCATGCCGCGGCTCGACGAGGGCGCGATCCTCGTCAACACGCGTCGCCTCCCCGGCATCTCGATCGACGAAGCGACGCGGCTCAGCACCATGGCGGAGCGTGCGCTGCGCGGCTTTCCCGAGGTCACGCAGGTCGTCACCAAGGAAGGACGCCCCGACGTCGCCACCGAGGCGATGGGGCTCTACGAGGGCGATCTGTACGTGAGTCTGCGACCGCGCGAGGAGTGGACGACGGCACGCGACCGCGACGGTCTGATCGCCGCGTTCGATACCGCGCTGCGCCACATTCCCGGCCTCTGGGTGAGCTTCACGCAGCCGCTGGCGATGCGACTCGACGAGGCCGAGAGCGGGATCCGCACCGATCTCGGGGTGAAGGTCGTCGGCCCGGAGCTGCAGCAGAACGCCGACTGGGCCGCACGCGTCGCCGCGACGATCGCGCGCGTCGATGGCGCAGCCGACGTGCAGGTCGAGGTGAGCGAGGGGGCGAACGAACTGCAGCTGCAGGTCGATCGTGAGGCGCTCGCGCGCTACGGGCTCACGGTGCAGGCGGTGCGACAGGCGCTCGAACTCGCGATGGGTGTGCAGGTCGCGGGTGAGCTGATCGAGGGGCCGCGACGGATCGCGATCGCCGTACGCTATCCGGATGCGAGCGCGCAATCGGTCGAGACGCTCCGGCAGCTCCAGCTGCGTACGCCGGAGGGCGGTCGCGTCCCGCTCGGCGCGGTCGCGTCGCTCACGCTCGAGACGGCACCGGAGCTCATCGGGCACGAGGACGCGCAGCGTCGCACGCTCGTGCTGAGCAACGTGCGCGGGCGCGACCTGGGCGGCTTCGTGCGCGACGTGCGGGCACGCGTCGCGCGCGACGTGCGGCTGCCGACGGGGATGTTCCTCGAGTGGGGCGGCCAGTACGAGAACCAGCAGCGCGCCCTCGGTCGGCTGACGGTCGTCGTGCCGCTCGCGCTCGCGCTGATCGTGTCGCTCCTCTGGTTCGCGTTCCGCGACCCGTGGCACGCCGTGCTGATCCTCACCACGGTGCCCTTCGCGCTCGTCGGCGGGATCGCGTCGCTGTGGCTGCGGGGGCTCAACCTGTCGATCAGTTCGAGCATCGGCATCATCGCGCTCGCCGGCATCGCGGTGCTCAACGGCGTCGTGCTCGTCGAGCACATCGAACTCCTGCGCCGGCGTGGGCGCTCGCTCGACGAGGCCGTGATGGTCGGTGCCGAGGACCGGTTGCGGCCCGTGCTCATGACGGCGCTCGTCGCGACCGTCGGCTTCGTGCCGATGGCGCTCTCGCGCAGCGCCGGCGCCGAGGTGCAGCGCCCGCTCGCGACCGTCGTCATCGGTGGGCTCGTGACGGCGACGCTCGGCACCTTGTTCGTGCTCCCCGTGCTATACCGCGCCATCGAGCGATGGCGTGCACGACGCGCCGTGCCCGCGATGCAGCCGGCGCACGCCTGAACGACCCCTGCCGATGCGACACGCCCCCGTCCACTCGCGCGGACGGGGGCGTGTCGTTGCCGCACGGGCATCGGCGATGCACGCGCGCCATCGCGGTCGTCACTGCAGGTAGTTGTACAGGCCGATCAGCCCCGCCGTCGCGCCGCCGACCGCCATCACGGTGCCGACGTCGTCGCCGATCAGCAGGCCGGCCACGAACGCCGCCGTGCCGACAATCATCAGCGTCTGCGCATTTCGCCGCGTGATCCGGTTGCGGAGGCGGTCCGCTTCGGCGGTCGCGTCGAGGCGCACCGCGGTCTCGCTGCGCGACAGGCCAACGCGCGACGCGTCGAGCGCGGGCGCGGCGGCGGGCGTCGACATCATGCCCGACTGGACGAGCGGAGCCGGCGCCGGGAAGGCGGCGGGGCGCAGCGCCTGCGCGGCCAGCGGCAGCGGGGCGGCGAGGAAGGCAGTGGCGAGGAGGCGGCGAAGCGTGGTCGTGGCCATCGTCGGTCCGTGGTGCAGGGAAGTGTACGGGACGCCGGACGGCGTCCGTCGGTGCGAAGCTACCCAAGCAGGTTCCGGGCCGGGATCCTGCGACGTCGGCCGAACCCCTCCGCGCCGGTGCCGTGCGCCGCCATGTTTGCACCGTGACCGAGACTCAGCGATCCACCAGCACGGGCTTCGTGCGCGCCGTCGGCACCGCCGCCTTCGCCGCATCGATCTTCAACGTGACCGTCGGCGGCGGGATCTTCCGCCTCCCCGCCACCGCCGCCGCGGCGGTCGGCACCGCGGCGCCACTCGCGTACGTCGTCTGCGGCCTGGTGATGGGGTGCGTCGCGCTCTGCTTCGCCGAAGCGGGGAGTCGCGTCCCGCTGACGGGTGGGCCGTACGCCTATGTCGAGGCGGTGTTCGGGCGCTTTCCCGGCTTTCTCGCCGGCGTGCTGCTCTGGATGCTCGGCACGACCGCGATGGGTGGCGTCGCGAGCGCCTTCGCCGACGGCGCCGCCGCGCTGCTCGGCGTGCCCGGTGCGCGCGTCCCGGTGCTCGTCGCCGCCTTCGCCCTGATCGCGTTCGTGAACATCCGCGGCGTCGAGCAGGGCGCGCGGCTGATCGTCGTGCTGAGTCTCGCCAAGCTGCTCCCGCTCCTCCTCTTCGTCGGCATCGGCGTCTTCCACGTGATGCCGGCCAACATCGCGATCACCGGCGCACCGGAGGCGGCCGGCCTCGCGCGTGCGGCGATCGTGCTCGTCTTCGCGTTCAGCGGCGTCGAGAGCGCACTCGCCGCATCGGGTGAGGTCAGGGATCCGAGCCGCACGATCCCGCGCGCACTGATCATCGCGATGACCGGCGTGACGCTGCTCTACATCGCCGTGCACGTGGTGGCGCACGGCATCCTCGGGCCGCGGCTCGCGACCGAGACCACCGATCCGCTCGCGACCGCGTTCGGCAGCGTCGTCGGGGCGTGGGGGACGGCCTTCCTGCTCGCCACGGCGACGGTCTCGCGCCTTGGCTACACGAGCGGCATGGCGCTCGCCGTGCCGCGCGCGCTCTGGAAGTTCGCCGACGACGGGCTCCTGCCGCGCGCGGTCGCCGCCATCCACCCACGCTTCCGCACGCCGCACGTCGCGATCCTCGTACAGGTCGCGCTCGTGCTGCTGCTCGGTGCGGTCTTCAGCTTCGAGGATCTCGCGGTGATCAGCAACCTCGCCGCGCTCCTGCTCTACGGCGCGTGCGCCGCGGCGGTGCTCACGCTGCGCGCGCGCGACGTGCATGCGCCGGGCACGGTGCCGTACCGCGTCCCCGGCGGCCCCGTGATCCCCGTCGTCACGATCGCGCTCATCGCCTGGCTCCTCACGTCGATCACCGCGACCGAATGGCGCGTGCTCGCGACGGTGCTCGCCGTCGCGGCCGCCGTCTACGTCGTCTCCGGCGCCGCGCGTCGTCGCCCTGCACCGGCGACGTCGTGACCATACGCCCGTCCGTCACCCGCCGATCCGCATGACCGCTCCCGTCACCACCGACGCGCTGCTCCGCTTCCGCGCGCGCTTCCCGCTGCTCGACCGCAGCACGTATCTCGTCAGCAACTCGCTCGGCCCTGTGCCCACCGCCACCGCCGATCGCCTCGCCGAATATGCCGCGACGTGGGACACGCGCGGTGTGCGTGCGTGGGCCGAGCGCTGGTGGCAGCTCCCGATCGAGGTGGGCGACGTCGTCGCGCCGCTCATGGGTGCGCACGCGGGCGAAGTGGCAATGGTGCCGACCGTCACGCAGGCGCAGGCGATGCTGCTCACCGCGCTCGACTTCCGCGATGGTCGCGACGAGATCGTCATGACGGCGCTCGATTTCCCGAGCGTGCGCTACGTCACCGAGCAGCTCGCGCCGAGACTCGGTGCGCGTGTCACCGTGGTGCCGAGCGACGACGGCCTCTCGATCGACGCGGCGCGCGTGGCGGCGGCGATCACCGAGCGCACGAAGGTCGTCGCGATCAGCCACGTGCTCTTCCGGAGCGCGTACATCGTCGATGTCGCGCCGATCGTCGCGAAGGCGAAGGCGATGGGGGCGCTGGTCGTGCTCGACGCGTACCACGCCGTCGGCGTGATCCCGGTGGACGTGCACGCGCTCGGCGTGGATGCGTACATGGGTGGTGTGCTCAAGTGGCTCTGCGGCGGACCGGGTGGCTGCTTCCTCTGGGTGCGACCGTCGCTGGGCGAGACGCTCGTCCCCGCACTCACCGGCTGGCAGGCCCACGCGCGCCCCTTCGCCTTCGAGGACGACTTCGTCCCCGCGTCGGGGGCGTGGCGCTGGCTCGGGGGCACGCCCACGGTGCCTGCGCTCTACGCGGCGATCGAGGGGCCGCGGATCGTGACGGCCGCGGGGGCGGAGGCGATCCGCGCCAAGAGCGTGCGCCAGACGCGCCGCCTGATCGAACTCGCCGATGCACGCGGGTACGCCGTCAGCGCGCCGCGCGACGACGCGCGTCGTGGCGGGACCGTCGCCTTCGACGTGCCGCACGGGCGCGAGGTGGCGCAGGCGCTGCTCGCGCGCGACATCGTCATCGACTACCGGCCGGGTGCGGGCATCCGCGTGGCACCGCACTTCTTCACCACCGACGACGAACTCGAGACGGCCGTCGGGGCGATCGACGAGATTCTCGCCACCGGGGCGTGGCGCCCGTTCGCGGACGCCCGCCCCGTGGTCACCTGAGCGCCGCCACTACATTTTCCGCCGTTCCCGCCCGTTCGACCGTCCCCGGAGGATCTTCCGCGATGTCCCAGGCCCCGAAGCGTGTCCGCAAGATGTACTCGAACGACAAGTACCCGCTCGCGCTCCTGCGCTTCGAGGACGGGCACGAGATCAAGGTCTATCAGGGGACGGGCAAGGAGTTCGACTGCTATCCCGGCGAGAAGATCAAGATCCTCGCGATGTACGACCCGACGAGCACCGACCGCGAGCTGATCGAGACGCGCAAGTCCGACGACTTCCAGGACGCGCCGGCGTGACCGTCGCCGACCGGGCGACGCGGGGGCGGGGGTGGCCGATGGCCATCGCCGCCCTCGTCGTCTCGGCGACGCTCGTCGCGGTCGCCCGGCCCATCGCGGCGCAGCACACGACGTCGCGCGATACGATGCGTGCGGCCGCCGTGCGCGTGGACACCGCGGCGCTCAGACGCACGCTCGACGCGCTCGCGACGTCACATCGGGGTGTCGTCGGCTGGTGGGTGCACGATCTCGAGAGCGGTGCGACGCTCGGCACGCGTGCCGACGAGCCGTTCCCGACGGCGAGCCTCGTCAAGGTGCCGATCGCCGTGGCGGTCATGGAGCGTGTCGCACAGGGGACGCTCGCGCTCGGCGACACACTCGTGCTGCGCGACGGCGACAAGGTGCCCGGCGCGGGCGTGATCCAGCACCTGCACGACGGGCTCACGCTCACGGTGCGCGATGCGCTCTACCTGATGCTCGCGCACAGCGACAACACGGCCACGAATCTCCTGCTCGACGTCGTGCCGATGCGCACCGTCAACGCGGCGATGGAGACGCGCGGCTTCGCGCGGACGAAGGTGCACGCCAAGGTCTTCCGCGGCAGCACGACGAGCATCGCGCCGGACAGCACGCGCAAGTACGGCCTGGGCGTCAGCACGCCTTCGGAGATGGGACGGCTGTTCGCGCGGCTCGCCGAGGGCGCGATGGTCTCGCCCGCGGCCGACTCGCTGCTGCTGTCGCTGATGGACGAGAACGTGGACGGCGAGCTGCTGCAGCGCGAGGTGTCGGGCGTGCGCGCCCCGCACAAGACGGGCGCCACCGATTCGGTGCGCACCGAGTGCGCGCTCTTCTTCCTGCGGCACCGCGTGGTCGCGTGCGCCTTCACGCGCGCGAACGCCGACATCCGCTGGCGGCTCGACAGCGAGCCGCAGCGATTGCTCGGCGCGATGGGGGCGGCGGTCGTCGACGCCTGGCCCCGCAGGACACGGCGCGCCGGCTCGCAGTGACGCAGGGCCGCCCGACAGGGTACCTCGTGTGGTCGCGGTCGCCGCGCGCGGTCGCCATCCCGTCGCGGTCGGCACCGCGCGAGACGATCAGGGCATCCCTCAGGCGAACGCTGGCATTTCGTTACGCCGTGCCGCACCTTTCGTCCATGCCGTGAGGATGCGACCGGGATGCCCGGCGCCTCCCTCGGCCCACCGGCGAGTCGACCCGCCGTGACGGCACGATGTCGCACCGATACCGGCGGTCCGCCGCCGGCCTCCCCCTCGCCGCTCACGACATGCCCTCCCGCGCCAGCGTCACCGGCCTCGTCGCCGTCGTCCTCGCCGCCGCCCCGCTGAGCGGGCAGGCGCCCGCGAGTGCCGCCGCGGCCGCCGCCAAGTCGCCCGCCCCGGTCGTCCAGCTCAAGAATCCATCGTGCGACTGCGCGACGGGCGAGGAGGGGCGCGAACTGCGCAACGTCGCCGCCTTCGCGCCGCTCGGCTTCATCGGGGCGCTCGCGGCCGCCGGGGCGCCGGCGCTCTTCGCGGGCGGGGGACCGGTCCCCGTGGCACCGACCACGATCCCGCAGGGGCTCGGCCGCGTCGATCCGGCGACGCTCCCGCAGGTGGAGATCCCGACGGTCGAAGCCGGCCGCCTCGATCCGCTGGTGCTGGGTGAGGCGCCGGCCGAGATCAAGGAGGCCCGGACCGACTCGCTGACCGACGCCGGTCTCCGCGCGCCGAATACCGCCACGCCGCTCCCCTCCGTCCTCCTGCTCGGATCCGGTCTCGTTGTCATCGGTGCTTTCGCCCTGGCGCGCGCGCGGGGCTGACCCGTCCGCGATCGACGCCGCCGTCGCCCGCGGGCGCGCGCGGCGCCGGCGCCGCCGTGGCTTCGGGCTCCTCGTCGTCGGCACCGGCGTCGCCGTCCTCGGCGTCGTCGGCGCACAGCTGCTGCGTGGCGCCGTGGCACGCGAGCGTGCCCGCGCCGAGTGGCAAAAGATGGTCAAGGCCGCGTCGCTGACCCCCGCGCTCGCCGGCGCGACGATGAAGCCCGTGGCGACGGGCGCCCCGCTCGTGCGCGTCCTGATCCCGACGATCCGCCTCGACGAGGTGGTGGTCGAGGGGATCGACGAGCGCTCGCTCTGGGCCGGCCCGGGGCACATGCCCGGCACCGTCCTTCCGGGGCAGGCCGGCAACAGCGTGATCTCCGCGCACCGCGACCGGCACTTCCACCGACTCGACGACGTGCGCGTCGGTGACCTGGTCGAGACGCGCACGCCGACGTTCGCCGTCACCTGGCGCGTCGTCACCCGGCAGATCGTCGGCAAGGAGGAGCGCGTCCTCCGCCGCACCGACACGCCGCAACTGACGCTGACCACCTGCTGGCCGACGCGCTTCATCGGCCCCGCCCCCGATCGGCTCATCCTCACGGCGATCCCCTATCGCGTCGAGGAGCGCGAGGCGACGCGCGCGGTGTCGGTGGCGAACGACTGATCCCGGTCCTGTTCGCGCTCGCGACGGGTGCGACGGGCGCGACGAGCGCGACGGGCGCGACAGGCGCGACGAACAGACAGAATCTGAACGCGACAGGCGCGACGAACAGACAGAACCTGAACGCGACGGGCGCGACGAACAGACAGAACCTGAACGCGGCGTGCGCGGCGGCGCGACGGGGCGTGTCACGCGGCACTCGGGCGTGATCGGGACCGCCGAGCAGAGTGTTGCCGTTCCTTTGGTTCCTGCGGTTCCTGCCGTTCCAGCTCTTCCTGCCGTCACGTATTGGTTCAGCGATCCGGAACCGGTGCGGGAGCACGCCACGCTAGCTTGCGCGGATGCTGAGGAGACTCGACGAGGTCGCTGCGGCGCTCGAGGAGGGGCGGGGGGTCGTGGCGCTGGAGACGTCGGTGCTGGCGCAGGGGCTGCCGATTCCGCATAACGAGACTGCGGCGGCGGCGATGGAGCGGGCGGTGCGCGGGGCGGGGGCGGTGCCGGCGTTGACGGCGGTGGTGCGGGGGACGCCGACGCTCGGGCTGACGACGGACGAGCTGGCGCGCTTTCTCGCGCGCGATGGCGTGCGGAAGATCGGGGCGCGCGACATCGCGCCGTGCGCGGCGGCCGGTGCCGACGGTGCGACGACGGTCGCCGCGTCGCTCGCGCTGGCGCATGCGGGCGGCGTGCGCGTCTTCGCGACGGGTGGGATCGGGGGGGTGCACCGCGGCGCGCCGTTCGACGAATCCGGCGACCTCGTCGCGCTCGCGCGCACGCCGCTCGTCGTCACCTGTGCCGGTGCCAAGTCGATCCTCGATCTCCCCGCGACGCTCGAGCGGCTCGAGACGCTCAACGTTCCGGTGATCGGGTGGCGCACCGACGAACTGCCCGGCTTCTTCACGCGCACGACCGGGCTCCGCGTGCCGCATCGCGTGGACGACGTGGCGCAGCTCGCGCAGCTCGCGCGGCTCCACTGGGGACTCGGCCTCGCGAGCGCGATCCTCGTCGTGGTGCCGCCGCCCGCCGAGTCGGCGCTGGCGCAGGGCGAGGTCGATGCGGCCGTCGGGCGTGCGCTCGCCGCGGCCGAGCGCGCGGGTGTGACCGGCGCCGCGCTCACGCCCTTCCTGCTCGGTGCCGTCGTCGACGCGACGGAGGGCCGCTCGCTCGCGGCGAACCTCGCGCTGCTCGAGGCGAATGCGCGCCTCGCCGGGGAGATCGCCGTCGCGCTGCCAGCGAGCGCCTGAGCGCGACGCGGCCGACACTCGTGATCGGGGTGCACGACGACGTGCGACCGTGTGATCGGACCGACGGTCCTATCGTCGCGGGTCGCGTCGGTGGTGTGCGCGTTCGCACTCCGGCGCGCGAACGGTGTATGCCACGCCAGTGCGGCACGGACCGGTCACGTCCATTGCGCGGGGGGCGCGCCGGTCGTGTCATGCGCCTTATCTTGTCGCCGTCGCCGCTTCGGGAGGAGTAGGAGATGCCTTCGCAATTCCTGTCGTCCGAGGAGTACGACGAGCGCGCCCATCAGCTCTACAACGAGGGGCGGTTCGACGACGCACTGGCCGTCCTCAAGGAAGGGCTCGCGCTCTATCCGACCGCCGTCGAGCTGCACGTCGGCGAGGGGTACGCACGTCTCGCCCGCGAGGAGTACGCGTGGGCGCGCCGCAGCTTCAGCGAAGCGCTCCTGCTCGACAGCGAGCACGAGGACGCACTCGCCGGCATGGGCGAGACGCTGCTCCGCTTCGGCGAGACGGACAACGCGAAGAAGAACTTCCGTCGCATCCTCGAACTCGGCTACCACGACGACGTCGAGCTGATGCTCCAGGTCGGCCGCGCGCTCTTCCGCGACAACCTGGTGGAGGACGCCGCGCAGTTCTTCGACATCGCCGTGCAGCAGGAGCCGGACAATGCCGAGGCGGTCAGCTGCATGGGCTACGCCGAGCACCGCACCGGCGACGAGGACGCGGCGATCAGCACGCTGCGCCGCGCACTCAAGCTCGATGCCGACTATCTGGAAGCGCGCATCTACCTCGCCAACCTGCTCTACGACAAGCAGGAGTACGAGGCCGCGCTGTACCACTTCGAGAAGACGACGCCCGCCGACCACTGGGACGAACTCGGCATCTGGCGCCTGATCGAACTGAAGAAGGCCGCGTACCGCCTCAAGGACGACGATCCCGACCTCGCGCCGTGGGAGGCACGACTCGAGGAGCTGAACGGTGACGTGGATTCCATCGACGAGCTGCTGGCCGAGGTCGAGGCCGCGGTGCTCGGCGAGAGCGACGAACAGCCCGACGCACGCGGCCAGCTCGAGCTCTTCGGGACGCTGCTCGCCGAGATGCGCGAGCAGCGCGCCGCGACGCAGCACGCCGTCCTCACGCGCAACGGCGACACGTTCACCGGCACGTGGGACGAGATCGTCCGCGCGCTCCAGGACGCCTCCGGGACGATGCGCGGCAAGCCGCAGTTCGAGTTCATGCTCGCCGAGTCCGCCCGCATCCTCGCGCAGATGGGCATGGTCATCTCCGTCGAGAGCGCCGAAGCCTTCGTCCGCGGCTCCGCCGACGCAGGTGTCCTCAAGATCCTCCACTGACGTCCGGGCGCGACGGGCGCGACGAACGCGACGAACGCGACGAACGCGACGAACGGCGACAGCCTTCAACGCGACGGGCGCGGTGCGTGAAGCGGGCGTTCGTGTGGGGTCGGCAACGCTCACTGCCTTCGACACGGAGTTGGAATGAGAAAGGCCTTCCCCCGGCCGGTCGCGGCATCACCG